>JAEEGK010009221.1_pt1 | contig 23107 bp, 28 predicted proteins | sample 8958771 | NCBI WGS metagenome assembly JAEEGK01 (sample SAMN16246547, study PRJNA631951) | gut metagenome | biome: gut microbiome; feature: rumen; material: SC-attached | host: Bos | place: Iran: Karaj | collected 2018-10 | reverse complement strand
CAGTACAGCTGATGCCGTAAGTCTGATGTGTATTTCGAAAAAAGCCTTTGACAGCGATGTTGAAGTTGGCGCTTCTAGTGTTGGCGGCCCACCCGGATACAATTCGCTTTCCTTTCACACAAAAATGGCCAGAATGAATTGCCTTTATAAACTGGTCGATGATTACAAAATTGTTGGCGGAGCTCTTTTATTTCTAAAAGATAATGAACTCAATATTGGCCGAATCTTTATTGCCCCGGAATATTTTCGCAAGGGCTATGGCATTTTTATGATGCAGCAGATTGAAGAAAGTTTTGCGGAGGTAAAAGTTTTTACACTTGATACACCAATCTGGAATATCAGAACAAATGCTTTTTATCAAAAGCTTGGATATGTGGAAGTTCGGCGCGATGGAGATTTTGTTTATTATGAAAAACTGAGGGGTGAACCGATAATCTTATAGGAGTTAAAAATATGGCATCCTGGATGGTACATTTAAGAGTGGCAGATAAGCTTTTTGAACAAATTGAAAATTTAGATGAACAGGCCTTTATTATGGGTAATATCGCTCCAGACAGCGGCGTCCCAAATGAGGACTGGACAGTTTTTCAGCCGCCAAAAGACGTTTCCCACTTTAGCGAAAAGTCGCAGAATAAGAATATCAATATAGAAAAATTTATCTCACAGTATTTCAACGACCATCTGATAAAAAAATACAACAAAAAAGAGTTTTCATTTTTTCTAGGCTACTACACACATCTACTCACCGACATTGAATGGGCAAACAATGTTTACGAGCCACTTTTACAAGCTTATCCCAAAGAAGCCGCTGAAGATAAATACAAGCTTGTCTGGACTGCAAAAGGCGACTGGTATGATTTAGATTTTTTGTATCTTGAGCAGCATCCAGATTTCTACGCCTTTTCAATTTACGAAAAATCAGTAAATTATGAAAATGTTTTTATGGATATTTTCAGCAAAGACGCTTTTGAAAACCGCCGCCAATACATCACGGAATTTTATCACAGCGACAATCACGGTGACCTTCACCGGGATTACAAATACTTTAGACCAGAACAGGCAGAAGATTTTGTAAAAAGGACGGTTGAAAAACTTGCACCTATAATTAGAGAAAAAGCGCTAACCGGCAGGGAAACTGTACTTTATCGAAAAGCAGTTTGTGATTTCAGTAAACAGGAAAAATGAAAATGCAATTAGCTTCTATAAAAAAATGGGTGGCTTGGTACTTTCAGAAGATGATAATCAAAAGCATTTTGTAATTATGTGCAATAATGGATGAAGATATGAACTACACAAACACACAAAAAAGTTTATACGACGACATTGCCCTTTGGGAAAAAACTGATGGGAAGGATTTGTTTGCCCAGATGCCGCTGGCAACCGATGTAAAGCGCGCTCCGACTGTGCTTGATTTTGGTTATGGCTTTGGGGAGAATCTTTTTGCCTTGAGTAATGCCTATCCTAATGGAAAAATCTACGGCATTGATTGCAGTCCGGTTTGCCAGAAAGAAGTGGGCGAAAAAATTGCGGCACGCGGAATCAAAAACATCACCTTAATCAATAAGGAAGTTCATAACCTGCAGGATTTTCAGGACAACTCTCTGGATTTAGTTCTGCTCTATGATGCCCTTCACGGCGGCGACGGCAAAGGCAAGTTTATGCTTTACGAAGAATCTCATCGCATTCTAAAAAGAGGAGCCTGTCTTTCCATCCTACCTGTTCACCTGAACAACTGGCGCGACCACCAAGGAAAAAAGAAAACCTACACCCCCGCCAAAATAAAAGCCGAACTCGCCGAATACGGTTTTGAATACGCCGGCACCTGCCCCCAGAAAGGCGTCCACTGGGAAAAATGCCACACACTCTACTACATTAAAAAAGGCACAATAACTTTTGATGCGCTGGAGAAGGTGGAGGTGATGAATTTTAAAAAACTTCCGTGATGACACCTTACTCTGTCAAAAACTGCATAACCTTTGAGAATATATTGTTTAAGTACCGAGTTTGCCCATTTACGGAATTCAATGCCACGTTTGGACTTTACACGGTAGCCAACTGAAATTATGACGTCGAGCGAGTAATATTCTACATCATAAGTTTTCCCATCAGTGGCAGTTGTCGCAAAATTTGCGACAACTGAAATACCTTCCAATTCTTCTTCGATCGCATTCTTTACGTGCTTTCCAATTGTCTTTATATCACGATCAAAGAGAGAAGCCATCTGTTGACGATTCAACCAAACAATGACAAGAAAAGCATTAAACTAGAAGTTTAAAAGTTCAAGCAGCAGCTATCTGAATCATATTCAGCATAAAGCGCGCATATTGGCAAGCTTCAACTTCATCATACTGATCAGGTACTCCGCTTTTATATTCAGCGAGCGCAGCCTTCACGATTCCATGATACTCAGAAGGAATATTTTCCAGAGCCCAATGACCGCCTTCTGCTTTGGAAAGCACAAGACCCTCACGTTTGAAAGCCAGCACACGAGCAAGATTCAAAACCAGATAAGTTGTATTTTCTGTGATTTCAGATTCCGCATTTTCAACATCAGAACGGATTGAATCAAAATAATTTTCTGCAGGAACTTCGCCAAAGAAGTCTTCAATCGGCATGCCAAACAGGCAACAACCACGAGCCCTCGTAATTGTTATATGAGCCGCGAGATCTTCATCGGTCCCCTTCATCTTCTGGATATAATCTTCCGGATTTTCCTTGTACCACTTCAAATGCATTGCCGAAAAATGAAGATCGAAAGGAGTTGGATAAATAAATGGTTTGCAGTCCTTTTGCAAAAGAACACTCATTTCAATTCCTGCATGATTAGAACCACTTTCACGAACAAAATCTTCATGAAGCTCCACTACCCCATCCATAAAGCGACGTTTAGTCGAATCATCAAGCCCTTCTCGAACTCCAACCAGCAAATCCAAATCACTGGACTTAGGATTAAAGCAGCCCATAGCCGCAGATCCATGAAGATACACCCCGAGCAAATTTTCGCCCATCGTCTTTCGGGACTCATCAACAAAGCGAGTTAAATATATTTCAAAGCTGGCTGCGTTTTTCATTTTCAAACCTATTCAGAAACCGGCACCTTTACAACAATCTTATGCACTAACGAACGTTCGTTAACACAAACACCAGGCATGTGAACATCCTGAGGATAGAGAATCAAAAAGTCTCCGGCCTCTAAAACGTAATCAGTGCATTCATCATTGTGCTGGAAGAACATAACGTCCTTGGCTTCGTTATACTCGTCTTTGATTTCCATTTTTTCAATTGGAGTTACGGCAATCAATTCTCTTCCGCTAAGAATCAGTTGAATGTCGATAAACTTTTTGTGAGCCTCATATTTTGCCTCGCTGCGAGCCTTTGTTGTATATTCCTGCACACTAACATAAGCACCGCCTTCAAGCTCATATTTTCCAACCGCTGCCCCATCAGCCTTATTTACAATAAAGTCATAAGCCGACGGACACAATTCTTTAATCTTGTTTAAATCTTTCATATTTTACCTCTTTAATATATTAATTACTTGCTTCACATTCTACCCAGGCCGGTTCAAATCCGCTTGCAAGTGCAATTTTCCAGGAAGCTAAATTTGAAAGACTGGTTCCATAATATGGAAGTGCCCCTCGCTTAAAAGTTTCGTTGCGAAGAAGCGTTACCAGAGTTGTTCCAACCTTGTGGCCACGATATTCAGGCATTACATCAATTCCAATTTGCCAGAGAGCTGGTGCTCCTGTGTCTTCATTGGCAGCCGCATCAATTGAACAGCCCGCTATTCCCATAATTTTTGCACCACCCTTTTCGTCGCTCGCATTTTCATCAAGTGCGACAATGGCAAGAATATCCGGACGCTCTGGCTTAAACTTGTCGCAGATTGCATTTGGAAAGCGAGGATCTCCATAATAGTTCATTATGTCTGCCTGCTCAAGCCATTTGATTTTTAAGTCGGTTTTGATTTCCACCAGCTCAGGCTTTGGCAAAAACATATGATGTGTCTGGGACATTTTATATCCATACTTTCTAAGCTCAGTTTCGAGTTCAAAAAGATTGTGCTGCTCAAAAAGCCAGAAGCCTCTTTTGTCTTTTACCCATTGTGCCAGCCAGGGATGCAGTTTTTCATTTGCAGAAATGACTGTGTTCCTACCAAGTGTCGCCATCTGTAAAAAGAATTCCTTTTCAGAAAATTTTCTGCGATTCGGATGAAGGCTTGGAAATGTGATTATATTTTCTTCTTTATCAAAATCTTCTGCCTTGCAATTAAACTCAATGGCAAGCTGATTTTTCAGAATTGTATATATTTCATTTTTATTATAACGAATCATTTTTCTTCCCACGCAGTTTATATAATCAATCCCAGCTTCTTTTCAATCAGAGCCATCGTCCCTTCGAGTCCAAGTTTGTCATCCCTAATATTTACCTCAAAGCCGCAATTTAAATATTCATCATAATTTTTTTGAGAGCAGATAAGTTCCAGTCCCTTTCGGTAATTATACAGTGTCGCCTGAGGATCAGCTTCTTCCATCATCAGCTGATACAAAAACTGCTTTTCTTTATCGGGCCGGTCAAAGAATCTGTCCACAGCCATTTGAGGTGGAGCAAGCATAACCATGACATGTTTTCTATCAGTGATTTTATGCAGAGTTGCCGGACAGATGTTAGTATCAACAAAGACCTTGCGACCATTGGTTTCCATTTTTTCGCATTCCTTTTTCGCATCTGCCGACCACTGAAACAAAGTTTTTTCATCCGTTACCCAGCTGCAGATAATCTGTGAATCTTCAGGTTTATATGGTCTCAATTTCATACTCATATTTTCTAAATCCTTACTCAAATTTTGTGATTATAGTTTTCTGTATTCTTCCAGAATCTTTAAGCCTTCGTCAATTTCTTCGCCAAGAACTTCCTGGATTTTTTCGAACTTCTTTTGAGAATGCATTGTGTCCAGAACTCGCAACAATTCCTTTTTGCCATATTTTTGAATAAACAACGCCATGGCCCTTATAGCATTTGTATCTTTCCCGAGGGAGTAAAAACCTTTCTTGCATTCATAAAGCTCGCTGCATTCATAGCAGCCGTCCAGGCCTTTTTCTTTACAGCAGGCGGCATTAGGGCAAACTCCATCCGTGGAGGAAAGCGCATAGGAACATGTATTGTAATTTGTTCTGCAGGAGCCACAACAACTGGCCAAAAAACAGTGTCCGCATGAAAGCCCGCAATATGCAATCTGATCTACGCCTTTTTTAGCCTGCTGGCACAACTTGTTTTTGATGCGATTCATGGCTTCCACGTGCATAATCCAGTGGCGGGAGAACGGCATTTTAATAAGACCCGCAATATTCTTGCCGCACCAGTAATCAATCAGCCAGACGGAACTTTCTTCCGGGTTCACACATTTGCTGGTAACAAGCCGTTCCTTATCCTCATCAGAAAATGTTTTCTTCAAATCTGCGAATTGCAACTGCCCCAGCATTTCATTTGTGGACTCCATCACAGCCTTGCAATATTCATAAGTTGCCTGGATATTCAGAGTCTTTGAAAACTCAATCATCGCGTCGCCGTCAAGTTCGTTGGCAGTTGTGATAATCGGACTGTTAGTTTTATCTAACCAACTCACTCTAAATAGAACCTGTTCATCTTTCAAAATCAACGTGTGCGCAACAATATCTTCTATTCTAAAAAGATGCCAGAGCGACCAGGCAAGCGTTGTGCATTGATTACCCTTCCCCACCCCAAACGGCATCTGATAAAAAGCCACAGCTGGAAAAGTTTTTACAATATAATTTATCTGTTCAAAAAGCTCGGCACGCAACTCAAGAAGGATTTTTATTCCATCTGCAAAAGTCGCCTCCTTCGCAATTAGAGTCTGCATCTTTTTATTTTTTTCTGACCAATCGTTATCCATATTTACGTTATTATATCATAAGATATCGATATTATTATTTTAAATTGACCTCAACGATAATCTTTTCAGCCACATCATCTAACGATTCATCTGCATAAATCGGTTTCTCCGCAATAAATTCAATATAATCTTTTTCAACCCACCAGTCTCGCATTTCAGCTTCACCAAAATCATTCTTATTACTTCTTGTCTGATGCCGTTCTTTATTCGCATCATTACTTACACATCTGCTGGCAATGAGTCTTTCCCTGCTCCAAAAGGCATCTGATAAAAAAGCCTCAGGCGGAAATGTTTGTCCTGAAGCTTTGAGATAATAGAAATAAAGCAAATAAAAAAAATTGACAATTATGCCCATCTTATTATAAGATAGTTTGTATGCAAACTATTTCAAAGGAGATAAATTTATGAAAAACGTAATTTCAATCATCGAAAAATCAGAAGCGGCTTATCTGGCAACTGTAGATAAAGAAGGTAAACCTGAAATCAGGGCATTGCTCAATCTTTGTAATCCAAAAAAATATCCAAAGCTCAAGGGCAAAACTCTCCTTCAGGATGGTGAAAAGCTTACACTTTACTTTACAACAAACACATCTTCAAAAAAAGTTGAGCGAATCAGGAACAACCATAATGCTGCCCTTTATTTCTGTGAGCCAAAACAATTTAAGGGAATCTGCGCTTCTGGAACAATTGAAGAAGTAACCGACCAGGAATTTAAAAAAAGTCTCTGGCAGACAGGCTGGTTTATTTATTATCACAAGGGAAAGACCGACCCCGATTATACAGTTCTAAAATTCACTTCAACAAAAATTGAAGGCTGGTATAATGCAAATAAACACAGCTTCGGGAACGTAAACTGATGATAAAAAAAACAAAAGGAGGTACCCTCCTCTCTCAGGTCCATCAGGTTTGTAGCAGAGTATGGAACAAGATCTTAAGAGATAACTCCATGGCAGATCTTGAAGGAGCCCGTGGCCGAATCATTTTTGCCTTGTGGAAACAGGATGGCGTTCCAATCAAAATCCTCTGCGAAAAAACAAGCCTTGATAAATCAACGCTTACAGGAATAATCAGTCGCCTGGAACGTGACGGTTATATCCAGAAAAAAACGGACACTAACGATAAACGTTCTACCCTCATATGCCTCACCGGAAAAGAGCAGCGTTTTTTGAGTGATATTCAAAAGGTTTCTACCAGGATGAATAAAATCTTTTACAAAGATTTTTCTAATCAAGAGATTATTCAATTCGAAAGCATGCTTGAGCGAATCCTAGAAAACTGCAAAGAAGAGGAAAACTGTCAACCACTATAAGAAAAAAGTCTTCATCAGCCCTTTTCCTTTTACATCGATTTCGGTATTTACACTGTATTGATAGTGGCTGATTGTCTGATCTTTTGTAGTTTCTGTCACATGGATTTTCATAGGGTGGCCTGTACTTTCCATTCGGCTTGCTACGTTAACTGTATCGCCCCAGATATCGTAAATGAATTTTGTCTTACCTATTACACCAGCAACAACCGGACCAGAATTTACTCCAAGTCTTATCATCAGTTTGATATTTGATTTCTCGTTGAAAGCCTGTACATCCTCTAAAAGCCCCTTAGCAAAAGTCATCATTCTCAGAGCTCCGTCATTGTAAGCTTCTTCTGTCAGACCAGCTGCAGCCATGTAGGCATCTCCAATCGTTTTGATTTTTTCAATGCCTTCGCGCTGAGCACGTTCATCAAACATAGTAAACATTTTATTGAGCATAGTTACAACTTCTTCTGCAGTCATTTCACCGCTAATTTTGGTAAAACCAACAATATCTGTAAAAAGAACCGTAACATTCGGATACTCCTTAGCTATAGTTCTTTCCGGATGCTCTGTAAGCTCTTTAGCAATCTCTTTTGGAAGGATATTCAGAAGAAGATTTTCAGAACGATTTTTCTCTGCTTCGAGCTCTTTTGTTCGTTCCTTTACGGTGTTTTCAAGCTTTAGATTTTCTTCTTCAACCCGAATAAGCTTTCCTTCAAAAAGTGTGATTGTTGTAGCAATGATAAAAACAACAAAAATCAGAGCAAGAAAAATATTGAAAATTCTATTTGTAAGTGGCTTTAAAATACTTGAATAAGTAAACACCATTTTTTCTTTAAGCGGCTGATATCCATGTGGTGTATACATAATGCAGCCAAAGCCAAGCGTTTTCAAAGGAGTAATTGTATAAAAATCTTCACCATGAATGTTTTCTGCATCTTCTTCATGCGGCTTTTTTACATTTACATAACCATCTGAAAGAGTAAACGTTCCATTCCATGGACCAGGATCAATCGAACAGCCCGCTGGAACTGTAATCGAGAAGTTCCAGTCCGTAATTATTGTGCTGCTCATGTTATTAAATATAATGCCATCATACTGAGCACCGGTTCTGTCCGGATCTTCACCATCTACCCAATGTTTTTCTGAATTCTGAATAAATGTAACACAAACTGACTTTGAAGAATCATTTGCCGTATAAGGTTTTTCAATCGTAAGAGTTTTTTCAGGAAGAGAAATCCCCTTAATCGAAACAATCAGAAGAACCAGAAGTACCCCACCAAGACTTATAGAAAGCCCCTGCCAGAAATGATTCCTTGTTACTCTTTTTCGAGATTCAATTGAAATAACTTCTGCCTTATAAATCGGACTAATAATTGTTTGAGCTCTATCCCCTGAATAAAATTCCAGTTCCATTAATTTAATGGAAGAATAAAAAAGATGAAGAGCTCCCAAACCGAGAGAAATATTAATCCATGAAATTCCATAAGAAACTAGAATTAAAACTATTCCAATTAAAGGAAGCGCAAAATAAAACAGAAGAGAGATAAATGCATTTTTCTGCAGCTTTTTTCTATTCTGTAAAAGCACAGTAAGCGTAATAAGGCCTGGTAAAAATCCTAAAACTACCCCCAGCGGAAACAACGTATTTCTGTGATAAAAATTATTCTCATCAAAATAGTAGAAAAGATTTGTAAACTGGCTGATAACAATAAGACAAAGCCCGGTAATACATAAAAAGAGAACTATAAAAAGCTGAACAGGAATTCCTTTTTTTACAGAAGCATTTGGATGAAAAATCAGAGAAAAACTTAAACGTGACTGCTTAACAAATTCACAAACATAAAAACAAAAGAAAAACGAAATTGAAAAATTACATATATAAACAAAAAGATTGCTCAGGCGCACCATATACCAGCCTAGCACACTTCTATTTCCTCGGAAAATATAAGCAAGAGTATCAAAAAGCAGCATAAAACCGGTAAACAGTTCAATAAAAATAAGAGTTCGACGGCCATTTTGTTTAAGCTGATGACCAGACCACAAAAAGATTCCTACCTGGAAACAAAAAAAAGAAAGAAAACAAAGCGACGAAATACTGATAACTCTAATAAGGTCAGACACTAAATAAACCCCTGAAAAAATGATATTTACAATTATAAATGCAAATATCAAATTTCAAAAGAGAAAAAGTTCTTTTGTACTCCAAGAGATTTCTATCCTCACCTGCCCTACTCTACAATATCACTTATCATCTTCCAGTCAAAACATCTTGTAAAATTCTTTCCCGGGAATTCACATTCCTGATTCCATGGACGATCAAAAACCATAACCTTAAGCTCCGGCAGATGATTAAAAAACTTAAATGCAGAAGGAGAATCTTCCACTGCAAAATCAAAATGCATTTTATAGTAATCTTCGAGCTCTAGGCTGAAGGTACTGCCTTTTATGAAATTATCACGACCGTATTTATTGAGACAGTACAGCGAAACCCGCTCAAGCCCATGTTCATTAAGCCATTGACGAGAAGCCTCAAAAGTACTAAATGGACGTCCTGTAATTATTTTTACGTCATGGCCTTTATCAATCCAGTGGTTAATTGTTTTGACGGCACCAGGAGTTTCGTCATATGAAAGAAGAACCTCAGGTTTATGCCCCTGAATCATCATATCATCGTACTGTTCATCAGTTAAAGAAAAAGACTGCTGTAGATTAAAATACTTGATTTTCTCGTAAGGAATATCCAACCCAAACATCTGAGCAGCTAATATAGAAAAATATCTCGCCGTCTCACAAAGACAATCATCAAAATCAACATAAATATTCATAATTAGATTGTAATAGTCTTATAATCAGTTTTCAACACATGTAACAGTTTATTTATCTGCTGATTATAACCACCAATATGACATCTGAATCTTAAACACACTGTTACAAGACAATTCCTTAAATAAAGTGTTACATACATAAAATCTGATCATTCTAGTTACCAGATCTCTTTTTTTGTGTAATTCTACTGCTTAAATACTCTGTTACATATTGATTCTTAAACAGACTGTTACATTATTTATCGGAAAACATGTCATTTTACGGGACTTTTATAATACCTGAAACACATGCCTTATATGTAACAGTTTATTTATGATAAACAAACTGTTACATCTTTGAATTATAATCTGTTTTTTATTCAGAAAAGATTCACAGAGTTTACATAAAAACTTAAATACTCTGTTACATACAATTTCCTAAACAGACTGTTACACTTTTACCAGTATATTCAACATTCTTATAAAGAATTTTATGAACTCCAAATATAGGTAACAGTTTGTTTATAGAGTCTCTTTTCATTGCAAAATACCCTTTTCTTAAATAAACTGTTACATCTGAGTTTCACTAAATCAAGATTTTTAGAGAGCTTTTCTACACAAAAAACGCCAGAACAAACAACGCAAATAACGGCCTGTAGAGCGTCTTTATACACAAATCGATATATTACACGTTTTTTTCTAAAAAGCCTCTCAAAATCAATCCTAGAGCGGATTTTATTTACATATATATTTTATATGTAAACATATGATTTTTATAACATTACATATATTTATTATATGCAATATTCACTGTATATTACATATATTTTATATATGTTTACATATATTCTTCCATTATTTACATATTTTTCATATATTTTTTTACTTGTTTTTTCATATAAATTAACATATAATATAAATCATATTAAATTCAGGTGGGAATCAATGAAACGTATTTGTGTCGCTATTCAAAAAGGTGGAGTTGGTAAAACAACCGTCAGTGTAAATCTTGCAGCTGAACTTGCAAAATCAAAAAAAGTTGTCTTAATCGATGCCGATCCTCAGGGCAATAGTACAAGCTCTCTGGTAGACAGTTTTGAGCATGAACTCGCAGACATTCTTTACGGAAACGTCGCTGTTGATGAAGCTGTTTGTAAAACAAATATAAAGAATCTGTTTATTATACCGACTGCCGCAATCGATGAAAAAGGCAATAATCAGCTGAAAAAATATCGTGCAAATGAGGCAGCAGGAAACCCTTTTGCATTCGCAGATATTACGGATGCACTTGCAGAACAAGGTTTTGATTACTGTATTTATGATACCTCCCCTAACTTTGACGACTTTGAGGAAAACATTATGGCCGCTACCGATGAAACTATAGCCGTTGTAATGCCTGATATCTTCTCTCAAGATGGTCTGCAGATTTTTGAAAATAACCTTCAGAACTTTAAAAAACGAAAACGCGTTAATAATCCTATATTCAAAACCTTTGTATTCAACGCAGTTAATCTTTCTACCAAAATGGCAAAAGATATTTTAGCTCAGCTTGCTTCAAGTGAATTGAACTATGTTACTGTTCCTCAGGATCAGAACTTCAGAAAAGCACAGGGTGTGAGACAAACAATCCAGCAATTTGGTGCAAAATCAGAAACTATTGCAGCTTTCCAGAAGCTTGCCGGTTTATTAAAATAGGAGAGTTTTAAAATATGGCTATCTCAATAAAAAAATCATCTTCTGAAAATAAACAAACTGTTACATCACCTTCTTCTCTTCCAACAGAAGTTCAAACACAAATTTCAAGCAATCTGAAACTGGATAAAACCGATTATACTGAATATAAAGAACCTCTTAAACAAACTGTTACATCAGAAAATCCAAAGGGAAAACGAAGTGATGATGTTGTTCAGTTAAAGTTTTCTAAAGGAAAAAGAGCAGAAGCAAAAGCATTTTATGCAAGCTATGATGTAAAAATGAATGCCGGCTTTGAAATGGCATATGAATTTCTTAAAGAAGAAGTTTTAGCCGGCCATGTAAAGCTTTCAAAAAGCGGTGTACAGAGAATTAATTAAGGGGAGATAAACAGTCTTAAATAAACTGTTACATGATTATGAAAAAAACTGATAATCCAAATACACTGGCTCCTGTTAATGATGAAGACAATACAGTAAATGAATTGTTTGATATTGTTACATCAGGAGATCAGCCAAAATACTTAAGTTATATTCCAGGGCTTTTTACAACAGCCTCACTCCCTTTTAAAAATGTAAATAAAACTGTTTTTACAAGAAAAGGCAGTCAGGGACTTACATTAACACTTACATCACCTATAAACGTTCCGTATGGTCGCTATGGAAGGCTTCTTCTAACAATCTTGACTACACATGCAGTTCTTTCAAAAGAAAAAAATGTTCCTGTTTTGATTGAATATAATTCCCTTTCTGAATTGTTAAAAGAGATGCAATTGCCACGGCAGAGAGGCAAAGACATTAAAGAACAGTTAGATTGTTTTACAAATGCAACTTTTGCCTTTACACATAAAGAGACTACTCTTAAGAGTGGATATTTATTTAAAGATCTGTATGAGGACGGAAATTATCCTAAAAAAGATGTTGAAGTTACAACAAAGACAACTGGTACAATTCGGTTTACTACAGCAGTACAATTTCAGGAAATAAGAGATAAAGTAAGTGATCCAAAATATGGAAATTTTAAGATTGCTATATCGGCAGAGTTTGCAAGCTTTTGCCAGAAACATGCTGTACCAATAGATTATGGAGTTTATAAAAGTATATCCAGTGCTGTAGGAAAAGATATTTATGCCTGGCTTGTATATCGAAATAACGGTCTTAAGGATTCAGCCTTTATTCCACGAGATAAATTAGTTGAACAATTTATGCCTGTTACAGAAAATCAGGATAAAAATACTGTAAATGTAAATTATGCTTTTATTATAAATCAGATAAAAGAAATAAAGAAAAAGCATTATCCGGAAGTAAATATTGATATTTCATCTGATGCTGGAATTACGTTATATAAGAGTCCTACTCCTATTATAAAAAATGAAACCAGATATGCTTTAATAACTTCAACAATATAAATTTATTATGTAACAGAGTATTTAAGAATATGTCAAATATCCACAATTTCAACAGTTCTACTATTAGTTATATAAATTTATTAGTTAATTATTAGAATATATAGAAGATTTTAATACAGTGTGACATAGTTTTAAAGAAACTGTTACATGTATTTTTTATTGAATCAATATCTACTATATAATACAGTAAAAGGGGAGAAAAAGAAATATAAATAGACTGTTACATAATAATGCAGTTACCCACATTAAAATGTGGATAATTTTAAATAGACTGTTACATAAATCTTAAATACTTTGTTACATGAAAAAAGGAAACATATATGAATACACATTGTCTAAAGGCTGCAATCAGAACTACAATTATAACTTATATGATTTTGATACGAGTTTTATAATGGAATTGAGAAAACTATTCCTTAAATAAATCTGTTACATGGAATTGAGTTATATCTTTTATAACTTCTGCGGCAATCATCATTCCAGCAGTAGAAGGAACAAAAGCGTTGCTTCCAGGAACCTGATTTCTGACAGTGCATGTACGTTTTGTTCCCGGTGGACAAATGCAGTTAACTTTACAGCTTACATCCAGATCTTCATCATGAGGTGGAATAACTTTTTCTGTTGAAAAAACAACCTTTAATCTTTTTATCCGGCGCTTTTTTAATTCATTGCGCATGACACGGGCGAGCGGACAAACTGAAGTTCGTGTAATATCTGCGACTTTGAATTTTGTTGGGTCTACTTTATTTCCTGCTCCCATACAGCTGATAACGGGCTTTTTAAGAGCCTTTGCACGGGTAATGATTTCAAGCTTACCTGTAACAGTATCAATGCAATCAACAATATAATCGTACTGTGAAAAATCAAACTGGTCGGCAGTATCTGGCATGTAGAAGGTTTTCCATTTGGTAACTTTACAGTCTGGATTAATATCATGAATGCGTTCTTCGGCAACATCAACTTTGTCTTTTCCAATTGTTGAACGAAGTGCATAAAGCTGACGATTCAGATTCGTTAGACATATTCTGTCATCATCAACAATATCAATTGCACCAATTCCTGAACGAACGAGAGCCTCAACTACATAGCTGCCAACTCCGCCAATGCCAAAAACAATTACGCGGGCGTTGTAGAGTTTTTCCATATTCTCTTTTCCGAATGTGAGTCTGGTTCTTGCAAACTGGTACGTATTCATAAAAATCCCTTTAGAAATCTGCCTATTTAACAGGTATATTATTATAAAGATATTAGAAAGGGTGTACAAGAAGTAGCCTCAGAGAGCCTTCAGTTTATTCTTAGAGTTTTTAAATATTCTTTGTGTTCGGGGGAAACACGGAAGCTTTCACAGGCTTTTTGAATTGCTTTGTTGTGAGTCCAGGGATCAAGTTTCTTGTTCTGAATAAAGGGAAGGGCTGTATCCCATTGTTTTACAAGAGCTTCAGCAAATAGCCAGGCTGTCATCATGTTTACATAATATTCATTGCTGTGGATAGAAGCGGGCAGTTTCAGGTATTCGGCTTTATATGCATCATCAAGAAAATATTTCATTAAGAGCAGCATTCCTACTCGTTGTGTGAAAGGTCTGTCGGATTGGATCCAGTTTTGAAGCTTTGGTAAGAGCTGCAGCCTGTTTTTTTTGAGAACTGGAGGATTAAGGCCGTCGCTTACTGCCCAGCTGTTTATGTATGGCAGAAAACTTTCGAGGGCTGATAGACATTTATCATAGTTTTTGATTTTGTTTATAAGAGCAATCTGCAGGCAGTTTTCTTCGTGATATTGATGGGGGAGGGCAGATAGAAAATTTTCGAGTTCGGCTGGTGGAAGGCTTTTTATTTCTCGGAGGATTTCTTTGTACGAAGGAGATCGAACTCCGATAAAAACATCTCTTGGTAGTGTAGGGACAAGCTTTGCAGAAAAGTCTGCATATTTTTTGTCCTGATATTTAAAAAGTATTTTTTGAATCTGTGTCATATAATATTTATTATAACATGAGATTTTAAGAAAAAGAAATTATTGCGGGGGTTTTTAAGGGGGAGTCCCCCTTAGGTGAGAGGGGAGGACGCAACGAAGTGCGGCTGCGGGGGGAGACTTCCCCCTCATAATGCAATTCATTAAAATGTAGAATATGAACTCTGAATTAACAATACGTGATGCCCAGCTTGAAGATGCTTCGCGGCTGGTTGAAATTTATGCCCCATATATTACTGAGACTGCAGTTTCTTTTGAATATGAAGTTCCGACTGTGGATGAATTTAAGAAAAGAATTAAGAATATAAAAGAAAAGTACCCATATCTTGTTTGTGAAAAAGAGGGTACAATTGTTGGCTATGTTTATGCCAGTGCCTACAGTAAACGAGAGGCATATGATTGGACGGTAGCGACTTCGATTTATGTTGATAAGAAGTACCGAAGGATGGGAGTAGGGGCTCTGCTTTATTCTCAGCTGGAGGAAAGATTAAAAAAGATGGGGATTGAGAATCTGCTTGCAGGTGTTGCTTATTGTGAGGGTGAAGACCCTTATCTGACTAATGACAGCTATAAATTCCACACTAAGGAAGGGTATTTTAAGGCAGGCCAGCTGAAAGATGTTGGGAAAAAATTTGGACGCTATTATGATTTACTCTGGCTGCAGAAAAAGATATAAAAAAAACGGCTGTATGAAAAATATACAACCGTAAAAAGAGGATTTATTTCACAGATAAAAACTTAGAGAGTGTATTTCCAGTAAACTGGGAAAGATACCGATTTTGTAGTTTTCATAATATTTACAAAAACACTGGCGCCTATAGTATTGTGTTCATTAATCATGAATCCTGCAGATGGACTGATCCCAATACTCCATGAATCTTCATTATCGAAATCTTTTGTGAAATTTCCATAGAGTCCGGCAAAGAATGAATCTGTAAAGAAATAACAAACGTTTACAGCAGTATAAAGTTCGTTAGCAGAATCTTTCTCTCCTCCAACTGCAAAAGCTGCATCTGCATAAATTCCAAGTGAGTCTTTATTGAACATTACGGCAGCATTTATAAGATTACCAGAAATATTATAGTCTTCAATTGAGCCGTTGTAGGTAAAGCCGGCATTCAATGTAAGACCTTCAATTCCTGTAAAAGATGCATAAACACCAATTGATCGTTCTTTAGAAGCAATATTTCTAAAGGCTGCACCAAAAGCGATTATTTCACCAACTGAATATTCTGCGCCAATATTTACAAGGGGTTTTGAGTTTTCTTTGAAAAGGTAGGCAATAAAATCAATACCACCAGAAATAACAAGTCCATCGATTGGATATACAAAAAGTCCCAGGTCACTGCCGAAATTTGATGCATCGATTTCTTTTTCAAGACAAGGCATGTAAGAACCTGCTACATTGTAACCTTTGTGTAACCCAAATCCAATGTATTTGATAGGACGGAATTCGATGAAATAATCGTCTACGAATCCCTCAGATCCTACAGATACAGAATTGTCTTCTCCCTTATTTACATCAACAATAAGAGTAACTCCCATATCGAGTTTTTCGGAAGAATATTCAGCTTTTGCTTTATCTTTAATTCCGGCAAAAGTTGTATCAGTTTTGTCATCTGAAATGTTTATGTTTACAAGTCCAGATGTGAGTTTGTTTTCAAATGTCACTTCCTGTGCAAATGAAATAGCTGCGGTGAAGGCGCACAAAGCGACTGCTGTCACCAATTTTTTTGAATGTTTCATTAATAACTCCTGTGTTAGTAATAACTAACGCGGAGGATAATATAATTATACTATTGCTTTGTCAATATGTTAGTATATACTAACATTTAATTATAAGTTAAAAAATATACTTATCTTGTAAGGAGAAAGAGACTTGTTATCTAAAACTTCCATTGTAATTTGCGGAATGCTTTTGCAGGGTGAGATGAATGCTTGTGGCAAAAGTTCCTTTATATCGTCTCCAACAGAAGCAAAATCTTACAGATTACAATTTTTTACCTGTGAAAAATTCACAGAATTTTATGTAAGAAATCATAAACTTTTATGTATGAATGAACTTTTGTTTCGTATAACAGCATATATATAATATATATGAGTAATAATATGAAACGTTTATTTATATGTATTTCGATTTTATTTTTCGGTATTGCATTATTCGCAGAGGATAATTCTGAGCTTCCCCGTTATAAAGGTTTTGCTATAGGGGGAGATGTATTTGGTCAGTTTCCTATAGGAGATTATGCTCAATTTGCAAATGCAAATATAGGTTTGTCTCTGGCTGGTGAATATACTTTTCCTTTAAATCTTCCTAAGAATATGGATTTAGGAATTGGTATTCGTGCAGAATATGGCCATGTTTTTCCAAAGTCAGATACTTCCTTGAAATCTGATGAAGAAATCAGAGCGTTCGCAAACCTCTGGCTTAGAATCCCGTTCAAATTATTTAATCAATATTTTGCTTTTCAACCGGAAGTTGGTGGCGGTATTTCAAACTTTTTTACAAAATATCAGATTAAAGAAACAGAAAAAAGCGGCACTTATCTTTCGCCATTTATAAGCATTGCTCCTTCGTTACGATGGATTCCTTCGTCATTACAGAAGCTTGAAGTTGAGTTTGCTCCTATTTTTACAATTGTTCCTGAAAAAGATAAAACTACAAATATGTTAGGTCTTCGACTTGGTGCAATCTGGCATTTTGAAATGAAGAAGGAAGCTGTGGTTGATGAAACGGCTGCTGAAGAAAAGCGTAAAGCCAAGGAAGCAAAGAAAGCAGAGAAGGCTGAAAAAGCACGCATTGCAGCAGAGGAGGAAGAGAAGGCCCGCCTTGCAGCAGAAGAAGAGGCAAAACGCCTTGCCGCTGAAGAAGCAGAAAAAGAACGACTTGCTGAAGAAGAAGCTGAGGAAGCACGCCTGGCAGAAGAAAAACGTCTTGCAGACGAAGCAGAAAGACAGCGACTCGAAGAAGAGCGTAAACGAGCAGAAGAAGCTGAGAAGCTTCGCGTGGCAGAAGAAGAAAGAATTGCTGCCGAAGAAGCCGAGAAAGCACGTCTGGCCGAAGAGGAAGCTAAACGCGTTGAAGAGGCTGAGAAGGCAGAGAAAGCACGCATTGCTGCAGAGGAGGAAGAAAAGGCCCGCCTCGCAGCAGAAGAAGAGGCAAAACGTCTTGCCGCTGAAGAAGCCGAAAAAGAACGACTTGCAGCCGAAGAAGAAAGAGAACCAGTTGAAGAAGACGAAACTGAGGAATATACACCAACAAGTGTCCGACTTGGATTAAAAAATATCCTCTTCTTCAGTAAAAACGGTGCCGTATTCTCTGGTCTTAGCCGCAAACAGATTGCTAGGAATGAAAGAACAATAGATGAAGCAGTTGCCCTCATCAAAAAATATCCGGATTGCCATGTCATGATTGAAGGTTACGCAAACAACATTAGTGGTACAGAAAAAGAAAACCGTACAGCCTGTGTACCTTTAAGTCTCTGGCGTGCTGAATATATAAAGAAAGAACTCATAAAGCGTGGAATAAAAGCAGAAAAGATTGAGACCGTAGGTATGGGTGGAGCTAATCCTCTTGCCAGCCGAAAGGATCGAAATAACTGGTGGAAAAACCGACGTGTAGAATTCGTAATAACTTACTAAGCGAGGAAAAAATGAAGAAACAGAATAAGCATATTTTTGTTATTATCACTACAATTTTTATATGTATTTTTACTTTGTTCATTAATTCAGCCTGTTCAAGTCATCTTCTGGATATTAATCCCGAAAATACACCTGAGACGCCAGAAGACATCCCTGAAAATCCGCAGCAACCACAACCTCTGCCACCACCGCAGCCTCAGGAAAGATCTTATTTTTCACTTGAAACAGATCCAAACGGTATAAAGCTTATTCTTGATGATGATGTTACTTTGCAGGTATATGGTGGTTCTTCAATGCAGGTTGAAGGAGTACCTATTAAAATTACTAATATGGATTGGAATAAGAATGAATTTGTATTCCCATTTACTACACAAGGACAGACTTATAATGTAATGCTTGCTGCAAACATAATAGTTGATGATGGAAGTCCTAATGGTGAAGAAAAATATATAGCAAATACACTGGAATGCGAAGCAGGGGGTGGAATTGATTATACTCAGTATATAAACCCTGCAACGCTTGAAAATATACAGATAGATGTAAATTATGATGGCAGTTCTTTAATAGTGGATTTTATGGCACCAGCTGGAACTGTTTTTATTAATTCAACTCCTATCAGTAATCCTAAATTCGATATTGATTTATGGAAAGGAAAAAAAGACTGGTCTCACACAACAATGTTAGGATATGCTTATTATCCAATTGCTAATGTGCTTGATAATTCTAACAGATCTGCAACAATAACTTTTACTCAACCAGATCTTTCAGACTGGGCATCTTATGAGTATAAATATTGGGCTCGAATCTATCCACATTTTAATTTTGCTGGTTATGGAGATACACAGTTTGAAATTATTCCGGGAGCAGTAACTGCAGAAAAAACTTATACCCTTTAAAAAAATCATTTGCGAAATATTAAGTCCATCAATTACGATGGACTTTTTTACTTGACATTACTACGTATACGTAGTAAATTTGCCTCAATGGAGGCTGTCATGAATAAGTTAGTTCGATTCAATTTAACAAGAGAAACTACTGTCGCTTTTGGAGCAGGAGCTGTTATGATTTTTCTTAGTTTGATTATGCTCATTTTTAGCGGCGATTCGATTTTTGATAAGGTAATGACTTTTGTTCTCCGCGATCTTTTGATGATATTCGGACTTGGTATTGTTTTTGTTTCGCTTTATGTTGGAAAGAAAGAAGAGGGGTTAAAAGCTCTTGGCTTTACAGGACGCAAAAACATCTTGAGCCTTGTGCTGGATTTTCTTCTTGCGGCAGGTCTTCTGGCAATGTTCCTGAAAGAAGAAAAACCTGTGGGTATCTTAGAAATCAAAAATCTTTATGCGGCGGTTTATATTCTTGTTGCGGGGATTTTTGAGATGACCTTTATTTACGGATATCTTCGTGCAAGTTTTGAAAAGGCCTTTGGAATTATTCCTGCAATTCTTTTGACCTCTGCCTTTTATTCTTTTCATCATGCGGGCTTTCAGCCTGAGTTTCTGCATCTCTTTTTTGTTGGGCTTATGTATTGTTCGGTTTATTACATCACACAAAATCTATTGATTATATTTCCTTTCTTCTGGGGCGTGGGCGCCTTGTGGGATGTGATTGTTTCTTCGGAAGCGGGAGAGGAAATCAAAAATCTTGAATCCTTTATTATTGCGCTTGTAATTCTGGCTTTGTCCGCAGGATGGATTTTACTTGTAAGGAGAAAGCGTCATGTTGTCTAAAACTTCAATCGTAATTTGCGGAATGCTTTTGCAGGGCGAGATGAATGCTTATGACATGCTCAAGATGATTGAAAGCATGAACATGCAGTACTGGCATCCGATTGGTGCGACCACGCTTTACGAAAGCTGTCTGAGGCTGGAGAAAAAAGGCTTCATAGAAGATACGGGCAAGGCAGAAAACAAAGCGGTTTACCGCCTGACAGCAGGCGGACGTGAAGAATTAAAATCAACTATCTGCGCACTTTTTGAGCGGGTTGATTTTGATTCAGTCTGGTTTTGTCTTGCGGTTATGTATTCAGAGGTTCTCACTAAAGAAGAACTGGAAGAGGAGAAGAAAAAGAGGGTTGCTCTTCTTGATGAATTCGAAAAGGGTACAAGTGAACATCGCGATCAGATGCTTGCGGCAAAAGTTCCTTATATCGATATCTGCGCGATCGACAGAATGATTCAGATAATTCAGATGGAAAAAGAAACGCTGGGGAAGTTATGACAGAAAAGGAACTTTATAAAGAACTTGGTGAACTTACAAAGAATAAGGCGGCGTGGGAAGATAGTATTCCTGAGGTGGCAGCCTTGCTGAAATCAGATTCGCAAAAAATCCAGGCAAAAGCTTTGTGGCTGCTTGGTGAGATGGGGCTGCAGTACCCGGAAAAAATCGGCGAGTGGGTTCCGAGGATTTCTGATTTTCTAAACAGCGACGATGCGCTGCTTCGCGAGCGTGCTCTCAATGCTCTTGGAAGAATCGGTCGTGCTGACTTTAATCTTATCAAAACTTACTGGAGTGATTTATTCCGGTTTGCAAAAGACGAGGCAGTGAACGTCAGGTTGAATTTTATCTGGGCATCAGAAAATATTGCTACAAACACTCCGGATATTTACGCCGGGTATATGGATATTTTTGCGGAGCTTCTTGGCGATCCGGATGAAAAAGTGCGGATGGAAGCGCCGGAGATTTTCCGAGTTCTCGGAAAACGTAAACCAGAGCTTGTAGAGCCATACTTAGCTCTTCTTAAAAAAATCTCGGCAAGCGACACGAATAGAGTTGTGAGAATTCATTCTCTTGGTGCGATTAAAGCTTTCCACAAAGCAAGTGTATAAAATTTTTGAAACATATTGAAAATTAAAGAACTTAGTGAGAATATGTTAGCGAACGCTAACGTAAAGCGGGAGGATATAAATGCTTACTGAAAATCAGAAAAATGAATTAAGTAAAAAAGCTTGCAAAATTATAAAGAGCAAAGGGATTTTTAAAACAGAAATGTTAAAAAGTTTTTCACCTTCAGATGTTGAAAAAGTCTGGACAGATGCAGAAAAACGTTTGTTTGAAATGTATGCAGCTCATGCAGATTTGCCAAAAGGAGTGAGTGCTCACACTGATTCCTTTATATTTCCCGCTGCGGCAATCTACCTTGCAATGAAAGAAGTTGATGAAAAAGAGGCCTACGAAATTATGAAAAAAGTTATGGCAGAAAAATCAACAAAGGCAGGAAAATCTATCGCAAGAATGACCGCTATTCCGGGTTTCAAAAAGTTCTTTCTTAAAATGTGGGATTCAATGAGCCATAAAATGTTCGGCGAAAGTGCCGGTTTTAAGAATGTATTTTACCCTGCAGAAAAGGGCTGCTTCCGAATGGATATCACCCAGTGTCCTTATCATACCTACCTTACAGAGGCCGGCTGCCCTGAGCTTAATATTCTCTTCTGTGAAAATGATATTCATTCTTACGGAAATCTGCCGGGCCTTAAATTTACAAGAACAAAAACGATTGGAGCCGGCGACGAGCTCTGCGATTTTAAGATGGAACTTTTATAACAGCCCATTGCAAGCAGAAGAACCGTTGCAAAAATAACAAGATAGATTTTTAAGAAACTGCCATTCAAAAAAATATACATTGAAGGCGCCAGAATATTTATAACGATAAGGACAATTGGATTTAATTGTAGCTTAGGCATCTTTTCCTCCTTCTGCCGGATTTATCTGATTAAAATCTTGCAGGCGGATTTCGCAGTCGCAGCATTCTTTTATGAGCTCACGGTCGTGGGTAACTACTATTACTGTTTTGCCCTGGTCCTTGAGGCTGCGAAGGATTTGTCCGATTTGCAGCATGTGGGTGTAGTCGAGCCCGCTGGTTGGTTCATCAAAAAGCATGATGTCGCGGCCACTTGCTATGGCAGAGGCAACCGCCACGCGCTGTTTCTGGCCGCCGGAAAGGGACTGAGGATGTCGGTCTGCAAATTGTTCGAGGTCGAGTGTCGCGAGAATGCGGCGGGCTTCCTCTTCGTTTTCTTCTGCCTGGCTGATGAGAACTTCGTCCAAAACACTTTCTGTAAAAAGCTGGTGATTTACATCCTGCATTACAAGATAAATAAGTTTCTGGCGCTGGCGGGGCTTGTAAGTATTTCCCTTATAGAGCAGGGTGCCTTTGGAATGGCGGCCAAGTCCGCAGAGGCAGTTTAGCAGGGTAGTTTTACCGTCTCCGTTGTTGCCGGTGATTGCGGTGATTTTGCCAACTGGAATCTGCATTTGAGGAATGTTGAGGGCCAGATAGCCGTTGCGGTATTTGTAGCGGAAGTTTTGAAGGATGAGGTTGTCCTGGTGATTGAGCTTGTCGAAATCACCTTCTTCTGGATTTTTCGATATGGTGGTTTCGA
>JAEEGK010009219.1_pt1 | contig 23112 bp, 17 predicted proteins | sample 8958771 | NCBI WGS metagenome assembly JAEEGK01 (sample SAMN16246547, study PRJNA631951) | gut metagenome | biome: gut microbiome; feature: rumen; material: SC-attached | host: Bos | place: Iran: Karaj | collected 2018-10 | reverse complement strand
TTGGGGATTGGGGATTGGGGATTGGGGATTGGGCCCAATCCCCATCCCCAATATATAATCTAAAATTAATAATTTAATTTTAAAAAATAATTTTTTTATAAAATCAGTTAAAGTTTTATTAATTAATTTTAAAATTAAAAATAAATTACATAAATGAAATCATCAACATTTTATTAATGTTTAATTTCTTATGAAAAAATTAAAAAAACAATAACTATAAATTGAATAAGATATCTAAATAAAATATATAAAAATAAAATGGGAAAAAAAAGTAAAAATAGAAAAATATTTATAAAACATAGGTACAAGAAAGCCACCTCAAATAATAAAAGGTTCAAATGTCGGTTTCGAAATTTCAGAAATTCAAAATACATCAACTTCAGATTTAAGAAATATATTAGATATTATATATTCTTATTTTACTAAAAGAAGTAGACAAAAAACTAAAAACTCAAATTTTAGAAGTTTATATATTAGAATAAAAAACGAATTAAATGAAAGAGAAAAAACTGAAAATTGTAGAAAAATAAAATTATCAATAAGTGAAATGAATGATGAAATCAGAATTAATAATTTTCAAACTCAAATTGAAGAAGTTGGTATTCCACATTTTTTAAATGATCAAAAGAATATTACTATATCTCCTTCAACAAATAATACTTCTCCTTCAATTTCAACTACTTCTTTTGATGAAGAAATTATTAAAGAAGAAATCGAAAAATTAAAAAGACAAAAAATTGCTTTATTGTTTGAAATGAAAAATTTAAAAAGAAATTTAATCATTGAAAATAAAAAAGAAGAAGAAAAAGGAATTGAAAATGATTATAATAATATTTTCTCTATGAATAAAAATTTTGATTTAAACTTTGATATTGAACCAAATTTATTTATAAATTCAGAAAATAATTCAATTTGTAATAATTAAATAAAAAGGAAAATAAAATGAATGATTATTTTTATAAATTAATCAATTATTATATAATAATTGATTAAAGGTAGTTTATGAATAAATTTTAATGAATTCTTTTTTTTTTGGTATAAGGTATTAAATTTATTTCTTTATTAATTGGTTGTTTGTTGTTTCGAATTTAAATGTTCGTATTGAAAAAAATAAATTTAATATTATATATATAAAACATATTTATAAATAAACTTTCAAGGGGAAAAATGTAAATTTTTTATTTGATTCATTATAATTTTATACAATTATTAATAAATACTATTAAAAATTAAACTTAAAAAAGATTTCATTTTTATTTAAGAAAAAAATAAATGAAATAATTAAAAAAATAAAAATAAAAATGAAAGATGAAAACATAGACTCTCATAAAACAATAAATTTTGAGAAAATAGCCAAAATACAAAGTTCTGTTGAAGGAATACTAATAAGAAAACCAAAAGAAATCCATTCCGAAAAAATTAATCAAAATAATAACAATTTTTTAAATCCTCGTTTAATTTTAGAAAACTTAATTCAAAGTTCAAAAAAATATAATGAAAATATAAAAGGTCAAATTAAATTTAATAAATCCAGAAAATTTTTAATAGATTATTCATTAAATAGAGAATATTTAGATTTAAATTCATTCACAAAAAATAATAAAAATAAATTAAAGAATATTAATTTTACTCCTTTTCAAAATAATGATCAATTGTTAGGACATAAGAAACAAAGAAATGAAATAATAAATAAAAATAAAGATAATATATTTAATAATAAAATTGAACAAATAAATGATAATATTATAAAAATACCAAGAGAAGATAAATCAAATAATACAACACCCAGTTCTAGTAATGGAGATTTAGATCAAATAAATCATAAAGTAAATATATTTTATTATATTTTTTAGAATTTAGCAGAAATTAGAAATTTATTATTGGAGATAGATAATAAATATATTACAAATAGAAATAAATTTCAAAAAATTTATTATTTTACAATTAATACTAAACATTATTCAATTATTGTAAATAAAATTACTGAAAAAATCATTGAAATAATTAAAGAAGAAAATAATGTTAAAAATTCCTTTACTAAGGAAAATGAAATAACTTCAAATTTAAAAGACATTAAAAGAATTCTTGAAGGTAGTCTTGATTATAATAAAAATAATATGCTTATAAATGAATAAATTCAAAATTAATTTTCAAAAAAATTACATATGAATATTTATTATGGAAGAAATAACAATTTTATATAAATTGATTTAAATATTTTTTATAAACAAAATTAAAAGTAATAAGTATATTAAAAAAAAGAAAAAAATAAAAAAAAAAAAAAGTAAAAAAAATTTTGTCTTTATTTTTTAATATTAAGTTCACTTTCAATTTTCTCAAGCATTTCTTTTTGTTCTTGAGCAATTTTAATTTTATTTTCTTCAGTAGGTTCAAATTTAATAATTTTATTACATTCTTTAATTAAATCTCCTTTATTAATTCTTCCTCTCTTCATAAATAAATTTTCAATCATATTCATTTCTTTTTCAGTAACATAAATATATTTACCTCTATCATCAATAATACCTAAAATTCTTCCTTCATTTTCAAATTGATTTAATTTTTCAACTAATTCATTTGGAGATATTTTAAAAACTCCACTTAAATCTTCTAAAGAAACTACTTTTCTAATTTTAATATAATTTAAAAATTCATTTATAACATTTTCATCTGAAAAATCTCTTCTTCCTTCTCCTTCTTCTCCTATTTTTATCATATCTCTCCACTGATTATATATTTCATCTTCTTTTTTTTGTTGTTCTTCTTTTACTTTTTGTAAAGTTTCTTCTAATTTTTTCTTTTCTTCTTCTTTTAATTTCTCTTTTATTAACATTTCTCTTTCTTTTTCTTTTTCTTTTAATTTTTTTGCTTCTAACATTTGCCTTATTTGTTCTCTTTGTTCTGCTTTTTCTTGTTTTTTTAACATTTTTGCTTGTTCTTTTTTTGTTAATTTTTTATTTGGATCTATATCATTACCCATATTTAAATTATGATTTCTATTATTATAATTATTATCATTATTATTTATATTATTATTAGTATTATTATTGTTTATATTTTCTGTTCTATTTTGATTTATTGTTAAATCACTTTTAGACAGTTTATTTAAGAAGATATATGTTATTACAGTCACCAGACTAAATATTAATATAAATACTATTAAATTTATTGGGAGATCCATTATATCTTTTTAAATTTTTTTTATTCAAAAAATATTAAAATTAATTTTTTTCAAAATAAAATTTAATTTTTTAATAATGACATTAAATATTAAATATAAAAATAACTGATACTTTTAATAATAATTAGGATTCATTGATTTTTTTCTATTGCCAATTTTTAATTAAAAATCTTTGATAATATGAATAAGAAAAAAAAGATATATCACCTTTAAAAGGTAAATAAAAAAAATATATGAAATTTCAATTTTTTAAAAATCATATGAATAATATATAAAAAATTAAATTATTATTTATCTAATCAATGACTTCACGTGTCCAAAATTTATATTAACAAAACTTTTATTTCAGTTAAAATCAGCCCTTATAAACCATCTTTCCCAAATAAACCCTCATAATAAAAAATCAATAAATGCCAAATAAATCAAATTTTATCCAAAATTAAAACCTGAAAAAAATCTCTATTTAAAAAAATAAAAAAATAATCATTTCCTGTAAATAAGAGCGAAAAAAAAAAACATAAAAACAAAATATATAAAAAATCGAATATAAATATAGAAAAGCAAAATAAAAACTCATATAAAAATGTCAAAGAAATATGATTGTGTAGGATTAGGAGAATTATTAATAGATTGGGTAGAAGTAGGAGAATCAGATCAAGGGAATCCATTATATGAATGTAATCCAGGAGGAGCACCATGTAACTTATTAGCAATGATGAAGAAAGCAGGAAAGAATGTTGCTTTTATTGGTAAAGTAGGTAATGATATGTTTGGTAGAATGTTAAAAAAAAGAACTGAAGAACAAAATATTGATATGAGTGGATTATTACTGGACAAAAGAACTCATACTACTCTTGCTTTTGTTGAAAAATTACCTAATGGTGATAGAGACTTTTCATTTTATAGGAAACCTGGTGCTGATATTATGTTAACTAAAGAAGATATTCAAGATCATAAAGATTTAATTCAAAATTCTACAATTTTCCATTTTGGTACTTTATCTTTCACTGATCAACCAGCTGAAGATGCAACAATAGAAGCAATAAAAATAGCAAAAGATTCAGGATGTATAATATCATTTGATCCAAATTACAGACCACCATTATGGAGTAGTGAAAAGAAAGCAAAAGAATGGATGGAATATGGATTAAAATTTGCAGATATATTAAAAATATCAGATAATGAAATAACTTTCTTAACAGGAGAAACAGATTATGATAAAGGAGTACATCAGATAATAAATAAATATCATACTAAATTAGTTTTTGCTACTTATGGTCCTGATGGTGCAAGAGGTTATTATGGTGGAAAAGATGTTTTTGTTAAAGCATATGAAAATCCTAATACTATTGAAACTACTGGTGCTGGTGATTGCTTCTTTGGTGCTGCTCTTAGTAAAGTACTCGAATATGGTCTTGATAATTTAGATATGGATAAAATCGAAGATACTCTTAAATTCGCTCAAGCTGCTGCTTCTCTTGTTACTACTAAGAAAGGTGCTCTTTGTGTTATGCCTAATAGAGATGAAGTTGAAGCTGAAATGAAAAAACATTAATTTTCTTTTGAAAAATAAAATATTTAAATTGGTATTAAAAATTTAATTGTTTTAACTATCTTATTTTTCATTTAATTTTTACTTTTTTAAGGTTTGTCTATAGTTTTAATTGAGTTATAAATTGTTATTTATAGAGTTTTTTGAACATTTGTTTTTTTTCTTGGTTATGGATTTAAGCTTTGAATTTAGTTGAATAAAAATTTTTTATAATATTTGAAAAAATTAAAAATTATGAAAAACATAAAATTAAATTAAAAAATCATTCAAAAATAATCAAAAACTATCAGAATATATTAAAAAAATAAAAAAAAAACAATAATTAAAAATTTAAAAAAATAAAAAAAAAAAAATAAAATAAAAAAAAAATAAAATAAAAAAAATAAAACTTCCAAAAAAAAGACTTAAAAAAAAATGTCCCGTCCCTTCATATTTTCAGGTCGTATAATATCAGAAGGAAAATCTGAATCATCAAAAATAATTAAGAGGAAGAATCCTATATCATTAAGTCCAACACAGAAAATATTTAATTCAATAAACCCAGTTCGTCCATTCCATCGTTTCCGAAGTGGTAAAATAACATCAGGTAATAACCCAGATCAATCATATATAGAATTTATATCAAAAGATATAAACAAACCATTAGAACGTCCAAACCTTCATGAAAAAGCAGAAAAATATATTCCTTCAAATCCATTAAGATGGAGTATAGGATGTACATATCATTGTAATGATAAAAATTTAGTACCAAAATATTCTAATTTTAAAGAATATTATTTTTCAGAAAGAAAAAATAGTGATGTTGAAAAATATGAAAGTTCATTTCTTCCAACAGATCATATATCAATAAGAGTTCCTGAAATAAATAAAATATATAATGAAGATTCGTTTTTAAATATGAAAAGAAAATATGGTTCTTTTGCAGAAAGTGAAAGTCATTGGGTTCCTCGTGTTTATAAAAATGGAACTATTGCTAATAGAAATAGTGTTAATTATAATATTTTAAATAATTCTGAAAATAATATTTCTGGAAAAAGAGAGGATGCTTTATTAGATAAAAATGCTAATCATAAAAAAAAAGGAGTAGCTGAATTTGAAGATTTTAGAAATCCTAGTAATCCTAATTTTAATTATAGATATCAAAATTTATTTAAGGATAATGATAAAATTTTCTTCAATTATAAAGGAGTTTTTAGTGATCTATATGATTCTGCTGCTAAAAATGGAAATATTTATATGCCTTTTAGAAGAGAAAAAGATGAATTTAAAAAAAATAAAAGAAAGTTTGGGGTTGTTGAAGATTTTTAATTTTTTTTAAATATATATTTTATTTTGTTGTTATGATATTTATTCGTTTTTACAAAATTTTCTTTTTTCATTTGTTTTTTTTTTTTTTTTCACTCTTTCATCACGAATTTAAATTTATATTTTATTTATAATTCAGTATATTTTTTTCATTTTTTTTGTTATTGTTTATAATTAATTTACAATAGGGAAATAAAATTATATAATTAAAGATTACAATTAAAAATACAAAATTTATTTTTATCATTTAATTATTTTCATTAAATAAAAACCCAATAAATAAAAAAGCTAATAACTGTCTTTTTTTAAGTAATAATAAACAAAAATTCATTATACCGAACAAAGAGTAATCATATATATTTTACAAAAATATGATTTTTAATTCTACTAAAAAACCTAAAAAAAAAAAATAAAAAAAAAATTAAATTTCTTCATCTCTACTAAATTTATTTCTCAATTCATTAAAATCAAATTGTAATTGTTCAACAAACTGAGATTGTCTTCTAACTTTATTTTTTTTATTTCTTTCATTTCTCAACAAAATCATATTTTGAGCAGAAATACCTTTTTCTTTTTCTTTACTTCTTCTAATAACTTGATTAATATTATTATTACTACTACTTCTATTAACATTACTCTCATCATTTTTTTTTAAATCATTATCATCATCATTTTCATTTTCATTATCTTCTTCTTCTTCTTCTTCTTCATTTTCTCTTTTATATTCTTCAATTGCTTGATTTAAATAATAATCTAATTTCATATATTGCTTATTTTTACTTCTTAAATCATCACATTTAAATAAACTTTCAAAATAATAAGCAACAAATAATAATTCAAAATCTTTTTCAGCATCATAATAAGGTAAAATAGGGATTCCATTATCTAAATCATAAGCAAAACTCATAACAGAATTATCAACAATTAAAATATCTTTTAAATCAAATCCTTCGAAAATATTCATATCTTTAATATAAAAAGTTTTTCCATCTAATTTAACATCAATACAATTACTTCTATATAATCTATTATAAAAATATTTATTTTCAGGATCTAAAAAATTTAAAACAGCATCTGCATATGAAGAATGAGAAGCAGTGTAAATAACAATAGTATATAATTTTTTTATTATTTCTATTGCTTCTTTCCAATGAGGACGAACATTAACTCCAATTTTAGCAATTTTCTTTGAAGGTAAAGTTATCGAAATAATATTTTCTAATTTCTTAAAATTTGATATATTTACAACACCATGAATTAAAGTTTCATCTAAATCAAAAACTGCTAATTTCTTATGATTATCAGGATTTAATATTTTAACTTTATTTGGTTTTGAAGCTTTAGATTTATTTTCTTTTAATTCTACAATTATTCTCATACAATTTTTAGTGTATTCATAAAAATTTGCAATTTCAATTGTATTTGTTAATCCTTTTGCTTCATCTTCAATTGAATTAATATCTTTTAAAAAAATTGGACTATTTGAAGGAGAAGGAATTTTCTGAGATTTTAATTTTTTTAAATGTTTATGATTCTTTGATTTATTTTCTTTTTGAGTTTGAGCCCTGATTAATTTTTCCTGATCAATGGATTTATTTAATTCTATAGTGAACTTTTTATTACTTTTTATTGTGTTTACTAAACTATCAAAATTTTCATTAAATAAATGTAAAGTTTTTGTTAATTGACGAGATTTACTTCTACTTAAAACTTCCTTTGATGAACGATTTTGTTTTTGAGTTCTTATATTTTTTTCTTTTGATTTCTTACTTTTTCTTCTATTTGGAATTGGAGTATTTGGATGAGAAATTTCTTTATGATATATTGTCTCTGATATTAATGGAGGTGATATTTGAATTGGTGTAAATAATTTTTTCTCTGTTGATGATACTTTAGAACTTGAATATCCTATTTTTCCACCTTGATTACTACTATAAATCATTTTCTTTGTTTAATATATTTTTTTTACTTTTTAATATTAATCTTTTTAGATGGAAATTATTCAATTTTATTAAGTATTAAATTAAGGATTTAAATTGTTTTTAAAATTTTATTTTATTTTTTTTATATCATTTAACACTTTTTTCATAGAATTTAAATAATAATATAAAATATATATAATCAAAAAATTAATAATATTTTTATTTTTAACATTAATTACATTTCTAGATACTTGATTGAAAAGATATTTCCAGTCAAAATAATAATAATAATAAATCAAAACAAAAAATAATTATATTATCACCTCTAATAATAGTTTAATTATTGAGAAATTAATAATAATCATCAAAATGAATTTTCTCAAAACCTAAATTCATATAATTAAAAAAATGAAAAAAGAAATTTTGAAAATAATTAAAAATTATTTTTAATTTCTTTTTCTTTTAATTTTTTTTTCTTTTTCTAATTTAATTAAAATATATCCTTTCTTCTTATATCTTTCTTTTTCTTTATTTCTATCATAGCTTTTTTGTTTTTAACTTTTATTCATCAAATTTTTTCATTTTATATCTTCAAATACGTCATATAACTTGTTTTTTCAAACAATAAAATAATTTCATTCTTTTAAAAATCTTATATATTATAAATTATTATCTGAAAATATTTTCATAGATTTTTTCTTCTTAAATATTATAGTTGTGATTCTATTTTTAAAGTTGTTAGAAATTTTTTATCTATTAGTTTTAATCTATCATATAAATGTATATCAAATTATTTAAAAAAATATTACTTTCATTAATCGAATTTATACATATATTTGTATTTTACTTATTTTTCCATAAATATTACTTAATCTTTTGACTGAGAATAATATTTATAAAATAATCTATATTTAAATGACATAGTTAAATGAATTAAATTATTAGATATTTCATAAATATTTTGAGAATAATTTGAAAATAAATTAAATCATATATTATTTTATATGATAAAATAAAATAATTTAGAATATATATTATATTTTATTTATGAAAATATTTTATTTGTTTTGAAAATATAAATTATTTGTTGAAAATTCTTGTTTATAATATTAAAAAAAATTAATTATGGCTGAACTTGAAGAAGGTGAAATTGAACAACAAAAAGAAGATGAAAACTTAAAAATAGAAAAGGTAGAAAAAGTTGAAAAAGTATATTTTTATTTTTATTTAGTATGAACATAAAAAAAGAAGTCGTTCAAGAAATGAAGACAAAAATTCAAATAGAAATAAACATGATTCACCATGTAAATATTACTTAAGAGGAGAATGTAAAAAAGGAGAAAATTGCCCATACAGACATTTATTAAAAAAAGAAATTCCTTGTAAATATTATCATGGAATTGGAAATTGTGAAAATGAAAATTGTGAGTAAATATATTTTAATTTATTTTTTTTATTAGATTTTCTCATGAAAGTTTAAGAAGTAATGAACTTGAAAAATTTTTCAGATACAATGAAAATTTCTTAAAGAAATGTAAATCAAGAAAAAAGAATTTAAAATATGATACTCAATTTAATGAATATTTAATGAAAAAATATTCTAATTTTATAAATAGTATTGTTAATAGTTGTTGTTGTTATCAGACATTATTAAATAATAATAATTTATTGGGATATAATTATTATATGATTAATCCGAATCAAATGATGATTTTAAATCAAAATTTAATGAATAATTATTAAAATTAATCTCCAAATTGTTATTCTTTATTATATTTATCTTTTAATATTACCTATAAATAATATTAAAATTATTATTAAAATAGGTTTTTTTTGGAGATTAAAAAAAGATTTTAAATAAATATTTAATTGTATTAAAAAAATTGTAAATATGACTTAAAAATTAAATTTTGTTTTTCAAAAAAAAATTAAGGAGAAATTTGTTCTCTTATAAATTTAATAGCTTCAGAAGTTCCTTTTCCAGTATAAGCCACACCTCTTACAATTTTCCAAATAAAATTTGAATCAGCTTTATCTATTTCTAATATATCTTTAATATCATCTAATTTTAATGAATTTTCAACATCTTGTTTATTGACATAAAAAACTATTGGGATTGCTCTATTTAAATCTTTATCAACTTCAGAAATTAAATCTTTACAAACCATAATTCTTTTTACATCTGTACTATCAATTACAAATATTATTCCATGAATTTCTGGATAAAACATTTTCCAACATTTTCTATATCTTCTCTAAAAAATATGTATTTGTTAAAATTATATTTTTTTATTTTACTAATCCTGAAATTTCTATTAATTTTACAGGCTTCTGATCTATATTTACTATAAAACTTTGGAAAAAAGCAGTTGGTACAATTTCTGCTATTTCTTCATTCTATTTTAATATTTTTTTAAATATATATTTAATTGAATATAATTTTACTTTAAAATCTCTTAATTTAGTAATCATTGTTGATTTCCCTGCACCATCTAAACCAATGACTAATATTCTTAATTGACCTTCCATTTGAATTAAATAATGTATATAAAAATAATAAAATTTATATAAAATAATATTTAATTATTTAAAAAATGGAAAATCCAATAGAGGAAATAATAGAAATCTTTCAATCAAAGTTATCAATATTAAATTCAGAAGAAAATTTATCTCAATCATTATTAACAGAACATGATAAAATATTAATGGCATATATACAAACAGTATCTCATTATATTCAAAATTCTAAATTTACAACAATATATGGTTTATATTCATCAATAGAACAAGTGACTGAATCTTTCATTAAAAAAATGATAGAAAAAAAAATAATATCAAAATTTGATATTGCAATATCTCTTCAAGCAGCAGGTCAAGTAATAAATCATTTATTGCATAAATTTATTTCAAAAAAAATAAGTGAAGATTTAAATGTAATTCAACAATATTTAATAAATATAATAAATGATTTATTAGCATTAAATAAATTATCATATGAAAAAATAAATAAATTTTTTGATCATACAATAAGAAATGGAACAAAAATATTAGTTCATGGATATTCAAGTCATATAATTTATTCATTAATAGAAAGTAGTAAAAAAGGAAAAAAATTTTTTGTTTATATAACTTCAAGTCAACCAGATGATTATTCAAAAATATTAGAAGAAAAATTAAAAGAAAATAATATAAATTGTAAAATTATTCCTGGAATTTCAGTAGGATATTATTTAAAATATGTTAATTTTGTTTTAACTAATGCTAATGCAGTTTGTCAAAATGGAGGAATTATAAATAAAATTGGAACTTTAACTATTGCAATTTGTGCTAAAAATTTTAAAATCCCTTTTTATGTTATGAGTGATTCATTAAAATTTTTTAAAATGTATGTTTTAGATCAAACTGATTTAAAACATTCTTTAGGATTTGATATTAATCAAAAAAATGATAATTGTGATTTTACTGATTCTGAATTTATTTCTTTGTATTTTACAGATATTGGAATTTTTACTCCAAGTGCTATTTGTGATGAATTAATACATTTATTTAATAATTAAATATAATAAAAAAATAAAAAATTTCAATTCAAAAAATTCTTTTTTTGAGAAAAAAGTTTATCCTAATTTAACTATAAATTATATAATAAACTAAATTTTTTTTTCAAATCTTATCTTTCTTTTATTGGAATATATTTTTATAATTCTATTTAAATAAAAAATAGAAATGAAAAAAAAAATAAATACAATAAAAGAAAGTATCTAATGACAATTAACTAATGAATAATAGGTAAATTAGTTAAAAAATAATATTGAAATACCATAATATCTTGTTTAGGATATAAAGATAAAAACATATCTTTATATTGAATAGGAATTATAAAATTAATATCTTCATTTCTTTGATTAACAATTTCTCCTTCTTCATTTTCATAAATAATTTTACTAGGATAATGTTTTAAAAGTTTACTTTTTCCTTGTATTTTAGAATAAGTAATTTCACAAACTTTTTTTGAATTTGTACAAGACCACATATTTCCATTAAACATATAATAAAAATAAGGAATATAATAACTATTTGTAAAATTTATAAAGGCATATCCAAAATTTTTAAATTTATTTGAATCTGTTGGTAAAATAAATAAATCATATGTTCCTCTAAAATTCTGATTAATAATATTGATTAACATATCTCTAGTAAATTTATTAGGAATATTTTTTATCATTATTGTTGTTCTTTTATCTTCTAAATTTAAAACTTTTTTCATATCAACAATTGAACCAAATTTTTCATATAAATCTTCGTCATTATTATTATTTTCTTCATTTGATTTTATTGTTTCTCTTAGAGAATTATTTTCCATAAAATCTTTTTCATTATTTGAATCATATAAAGTTTCATTATTTGAAAGAGAAGATATTTTATTATTTTCTAAATATTTACCTTTAGTTTCTATTATATATGAATCTAAAGTATTTAAACTAAAAGAAGTTGGATTATTATTTTCAGAATTTCGTAATCTTGCATTTGACAATTTAATAGAAGAAGGATAATAAATTTTGGTACTGTTACTTAAAGGCTTTTTATTAACAATATTTTTATTTTCTTCTTCCATTTCTTTGAAAAAATCAGAAAAACGTGATTTACTTAATTTTTCGTTTTTTTTCATCGGATAAAAATCTGAGAGAAAAAATTCAACATCACCTCTATCAATGATTTTATTTTTTGAATCCTCTTTTTTTTCTTCATTACCTTTTGGTGTTTCTTTTTCTATTTTATTTGGAGTTTTTGGATTTGAAACTAATAAAAAATCATTAAATTCTCCATAAATTTGAGGCACTATTATTGTTTCATGTGGTTTATTCTTCTTTGAAAAAGCTTTCATTTTTTTATTATAATTCACCTTATAAATTATATTTTTTTTTTTTGATAGATATAATTATTTTTAGTGTTGATTTTTATTTTTTTTAAGGAAATATTATTTCGATGCTAATGTAAATATATTTTTATTTTTAAATAATAATGTTTTTCAACGAACATTAGTGTTAAAAGAAGTTATATTTAATATATATTATTTTTAAAATCTTTTATTTTTTAAATTAAAAAAATGTCAAAGAAGATTCAGTAAATAAATTAATTAAAATCAAGAAAGAAATTTCAACCAAAATTAAATTGTAATTAAGTAGAGAAATAGAATATAATTCAAAAGAATAAATTTTGAAAAGGAAATAACGCAATAAATAGATGTTTAAGACTTATATTAAAATAAGTATTTTATATTTTATTTTAAAATTCAATGATTTTTTTAAAACTTAAATTTCGATATTATTCAAATTTTCTTTAAAATTCAAAAAAAAAAACATCCTCACAAAAATAATTTATAAAAAAAATAAATAAAAAAAAAAATAAACCTTTCAAAAACATATAAAAAAACGAAAGAAAAAAAAAAATTATTAAATAAAAAGAAAAAAATGGTATCTGGAATTAAAACAAATGAGGAAGTGCTTTCAGTATATAAATTATTAAAAAACGACAGAAAATTAAAAGCCTTAATAATAAAAATAAATGATAAAACAGAATTAGAAGTGGAAAAACAATATGAAAGAAAGGATTTTAACTACGATGATTTCTTATCAGGATTTCCTAATGATGATAGTCGTTTTGGAGTAATAGATTTTAATTATACAACAGAAGATGGAAGACCACAAGAAAAAATTCTATTTATTTTATGGTCTCCAATTAATGCTAAACCTCTTAAAAAAATGAAATATAGTACTTCGGTTAATGCTATTGTTGACGGTCTTGGTGCTATTGCTTTAACTGTTCAAGCTGATTCTATTAGTGATATTAGCAGAGATTTTCTTGAACAAAAAGTCAGAGATAAATTCCATTGAAAAATTAAAATATTTATTATAATTTAATGGATATTGTTTTTTCTTAAAAATTATTGTTTTAATGTTTTTTTTATCTATATTTTTTTTTTGTTTCAGTTTTAAAAGTTTATTTTTTTATTTTTGGGGTTTTGATTATTATTTTATTAAGTTTTTTTATTTTATTTTATTTTTATTTTTTTTTGAGTTTTTAATTTTTTTGTTTGAAAATATTCATTTTATATTGAATATTTTTATTTGAAATATTTTTATTATTTTTTTTATTCTTTATTACTCAAAAATTCAATTATATCATTTAAATGCAAAATGTTATTTTTTTTGAAATAAATAATAAATAATTTTTTCCCAATTTGTTTCAAATATTAAATAATTAAAAAACACATTAAATAAAATTCCAAAAAAAATAAAGACCCAAAAAAAAAATAATCAAAAAAAAGAACATTCTTTCAACATATTAATCAAAATTTTTAATAAAAAACCTAAAAAAAAAAAAATTTTAAGCTTGATCATTCATCATATTCAAAAATTCATTATAATCAATAACCCCATCTCCATTTAAATCATATTTTTTAATAAGTTGATCCAAAACTTCTTCACCAACATTATCTAATTGCAAAGCTTTTTTAATTTCATCTTTAGTAATTTTTCCAGAACCATCTTTATCAAGCATCATAAAAGCTTCATTTAATCTTTCTTGTCTTAAATATTCTTTTTGATTAATAGTAGCAGCTAAAAACTCAGTATAATCAATTCTTCCAGAATTATCAGTATCAATACTTTGAAAAATACCTTTAATATCAATTCCTATATCTTTATTATTTAATTTTTCCAATCCATTTTTAACTTCATTTAAAGTTAAAGTACCATCTTTATTTTCATCTAAAGTTTCAAATATTTTAGTTAAATTTTTAACTTCATCATCATTTAATCTAGAAGCAATAAAAGTTAAAACAGCTTTTTTAAGTTTATTTTCACCAGTATATTTCTTTAAAGTTTGAATATTTAAATCAGTTAAAGATCCTTTAGAATTAGGAGCTTCTTTAACAACCCAAGGATGTTCTAAAACTTGTTGTGCACTATATCTCTTTTCAGGTTCACACATCATATGAGAAATTAGATCTTTAGCTTCATTAGATATATTTTTCCATTCTTTATCAGGGAAACTATATTTCTTCTTTGATATTGCTCTATATATTTCATTATCATTTGCTCCATTAAAAGGAGGATCTCCACTTAACAGTATATATAATATTACCCCTGATGACCATACATCACATTTTTCATCATAATTTCCTTGTAATACTTCTGGACTTACATAATATGCTGTTCCCACTCTCGTATTCATATCTTTTTTTACTTGCTTTTTACCTTTCTCAATTGGACTTTTTTCACCAAATATTTTACTCAATCCAAAATCAATTACTTTAATAGGTGAATTTTCATCTTTTGTTAAAAATAATATATTTTCAGGTTTTAAATCTCTGTGACATATTCCTTGAGAATGACAATATGCCACTGCATTCATCATTTGCTTAAATATTATTGCAGCTTCTTTTTCTGAATACATTTTACCATTTTCTATTCTTGATAATATCCTATCAAATAATTCACCTCCTGTACATTCTTCCATTATTAAATATATATGACGTTTATCTTCATATATTTCATATAAGTTAATTATACTTGGATGATCACATTTTGACATTATTGAGATTTCTAAATTAAATTTATCTATATCTGCTATTTTCTTTTTTGATAATTCTTTACATGCTCTAAATTCTTTTGTTATTTTATTTTGTACACGATATACTTTCCCATAGGAACCACTACCTAAATCTTTTATTTTCTCCCATTTGTCTTTTAATGCACCTGGGGTTCTTATTATAAATGTCTCTTTGTTAAATTTTACTTTGTCTTCACTTTTCATTTTTTATAATATTTTTTTAAAGATTTTGTGATTTTTATATTACCAAGTGTTTTTTTATTTTTTTTGATATTTTTTTTAATTTTTTCAATCTTTTATTATTTATTTTCTTTAAATTATTATTTAAATATAGATACAAAATTCATAAAATAAATAATTATTTGTTCAATATATATTTTTATATATTTATAAATCAAAGAAAATTATAAATTTAATTAGTAAAAAACCCGATATCAAAAATATTTTTTCTATAAATTATTTTTCAAAAATTAGAAACAATTAAATAAATAACAATATGAATTATTTTGAAAATCTACTTTCAGAAATAGATTCAATTTCATATCTCAGAGTTGATGAATTTTCTGAAATTTGATTTGAATTAAATTTAATAGCAAAATTTTTAGGTCTTTTAGGAACAGTGGTTTTTTTCATATTATTAAAAACAAAATGTAAAGTATCTCCATTTTTTTCATGACCAATTGTTCCATTTTCATTTTCTAAATAAGTATTTAATAATCTTTCACTTCTTACTAATCTAATTAAAACATTAACAACATTTAAATTATCATTTATTGAATGATAACAAAAATGTAATTCATTTTTATTTTTTTGTGAATTTGCATATAGATAAAAAGGTAATATATAACCTAAACAATTTAAAATTTTTCTCTCATGTGTATTTCTTTTTATTATCATATTATTTTCTTCATTTAATAAAAGCTGTAAATTATAATTATTCATTGAATTTCTTTTCTTTTTTAATTGTGTTTTATCTATACTTATTTGAGAATTATGTAAATTAAATTGAACAGATCTTCTTATTATATTTGAATTATTATTTAAATTACCCATTAAGTTTTTTTTCGTTTTTATTTGAAATTCTTTTTCAAATCTTTTTTTCTTTTCATCATATTTTTTAGATAATTGTTTTTCAGGAATAATAAATCCATTAATTAATCTAAAATAATATTGATTTTGACTATAAAAATAATTCATAAAGATAGAAACAAAAGAAATAGCTTTAATAATTCCACTATAAGTAGCCATATAATCTTGAATTTTAACGAATTTTCTATGATATCTTTGAATATGTCCAGTACTAAGGACAGTAAAAGATAAAAAAGTTCCTTTAATTGTCATTTGTTCAATATCTCTTAAATCAACATCATATCTAATTGAATCATGTTGAAAAAAATTTATTTCTTCATTTTTATTAAAAAAATATCCATTATCAGTAATATATTGAATATTATTTAAATACATCCAAATTCTTTTATAAACACTTAATGATAACATAAATCTTTCACTTTTTATTGTTAATTCTCTAACATCTTTTTTATATGATTTTATTGCATAATCTATTGTTCTCATATCTAAATAAACATTTGATAAAATTGATTGAATTTCTTCTTTTTCATAACAATTTGAATTTTCTTCGATATCACAAATACTAAAATAAAAATTATAATATGAAAAAGGTAAAATATTACCATAAATTCCATAAATACTATTTTTATAACTTCTAGGAACAGTACAATAAAAAGTTTCTAAATCACTCATTTTTTCAAATAAATATTTATATTTACCAAAATGTTTATTAATATCACATTTTTCAATTGGTAAATCATATTCATATTGTTTTTCTTCTTCACTATTATTTGTTGAATTTGAACCTCCATACCAAAATTTTAAATTTATTTTAAATATTTTTTCACTTTTTGAATAAGGAACACTATTATGATCACTTAATCTAAATAAAAAAGGAATTAAATTTGTTTCTGATAAATTTAAATGTTGAGATGTCTCTACCGAGGTTATTAAATATTTATTTTCTCTCATTATTATTTTTATAAAAAAATATATTCCTGTAATTATCATTAATATAATTGATATTATACTTATTATTCCTCCATATGTTGTTTTATTACGGGTTTCTCCTTCTTTGTTAAATGTAAAGAAGACTTGATCTGAAAGATAATCAAATCTTTTAAAAAAATTCATATTTAGAGTTTGTTTAATTATTTTTTATTATATAAATCGATTCAAATTTATTTTATGATATTTATTAAATAATAAAAATATTGAGTTTTTATTTTGATATACAAGAAAATTATTCATATATTACTTTTTCAATATTTTTTATAGAATATATTTTATAACAAATAAACAATAAATTTCTTTTATAGAGATTGAAAGAAATTGAAATTTATATTTAATTGTTAAATATTTATATTGTCAGATATATTTAATCATTTAAAAGCATATCAGAAAAAATTATTATTTATCTATTATTATGTAAATTTTGTGATTGTTATAATATTTCATTCTAATTTTCTTTCTGTGGTCTTTCAAATTAATAATATGTTATATAATGAATAAAAAAATTATTTTAACAAAATCAAATATGATAATAAAAGGAAAAAAGTATCAATTTTCAACATAATTTATTAATAAATGTTTAACAATTAATTATGATAAAAATTTGAATTTAATTTTTACATTTAATTATTTATTATTTAAATAGAACAAGTATTTCTTAAATAAAATTTATATTGTTTCATAATTATCTTTATATTCGCTTTATTAAATAATTATCTCATTTAATAAACTTATTTAATATTAAATTATTTTTTTCATTTCTCAATAAATAAACATGAAATAAGTCAAAACAAATATGATCAATTAAATAAATTAAATACAAAAAAAAACTGTTTTTTCATTGATAAAGTTATATTTTAGTTTTTACAAAAGAAAAATCAATTTTTTCAAAATAAATCTTCATTTAATAAATTATGATTTATTTTTTTTTATATAAATTAAATAATCTATCTCTTATTTCATAGATTTAAGATAATCTATGAATCTTGAATCTGTGATTTTGAAAATAAATATACAAATTTGGATTTAGAAATTTACAATAAATGAATTTAAATTAAGAATTTGGAATTGTGAATTTTGCTCTTTGAAATTTATTCTTGGAATTCAGAAATTAAAAACTAATTGCTTTTTCCGTGTCTTTCAATAATCTTTCAAAAATTAAAAAACTTTAAATAATATTTATGAAAGAACAGATTTAAATACAGAAAATTCAAATAATATAAATAATAATATTAATGACAATGATAATAATATATAATATATTTTGATAAATTTAATGGTTTAATATTTATTTTTTAATTTATCTTGTTTTAAAAAATTCATAATTATTTATTTTGGATTAGGCTGAATTTCATATTCTATATTTATATATTAATTATTATAACATTAAATATATTATATTAAAAATCAAAAAAAAGTTAACACAAAGGTTTTTTAATTTTATTTTTCAAAATGTCTGTTACATTAAAAATTATCCAAGATTTCATGAAAGAAAAAAACATTGAAGATTCAGTACTCGATATAAATAAACCTGAAACAATTTTAGGTATTAAATCAATAAATAAAACAATTAAAGAAAATAATAATTGTGAGAGATGGGAAATATTAATGAATGGGCCAGAAAATACATATTATGAAAAAGGAATATTTAAAATATCTATAGACTTCCCTGAAAAATATCCAGAACAATGTCCAGAAATAAAATTTCTTAATAAAATATATCATCTTTCAGTTAATCCTGATAATGGTAGTATATCTGTTGACTTTTTAAATAAATGGGATAATAAAACTTCAAAAAAAGAATTACTCATAGGTATTTATTTATTTTTTGAATTAGGGCAGAACCCAGATAATTCATATTCTAAAGAAATGATTTTAGAATATAAAACAAATATAAATGAATTTATTAAAAAAGCAAAAGAATGGACTATTAAATATGCATCTCCTTTTGAACATATAAAAAATGATTTAAAAAAAACAAATATGAAAAATGAAATTAATTTAATTATTGATATTAAAGATAAAACTTTAGATAAAAAAGAATTTTTTCTAAATCAAAATTTTGAAGAATTAAATGAAGAAAATGTTGAAGTGTATATTAATGAGAAAAAAATAGAATTTAGTAAATGTTTTAACTTCCCTCAAGGTAGAAATACAATATTATTGAAATTTAAAAATAAAATGAAAAATTGTTTTGGTATGTTCAAAGATTGTCATTATTTAATAAATATAGATTTATCATCATTTGATTCGAGTGATATTTCAAATATGAAAGAAATGTTTGCTGGTTGTAAAAATGTAATAAATATAAATTTATCATTATTGAATACTTCAAATGTCAAAGACATGAGTAAAATGTTTAGTGAGTGTCATAATTTAACAGATTTAGATTTATCTTATTTTGATACAAAAAATGTAAAAGATATGAGCGAAATGTTTAATGGTTGCTATAGTTTAAAAAATTTAGATTTATCAATTTTTAATTTAAAAAATGTGAATAATATGAGAGGAATGTTTTATAATTGTGTAAATTTAATTAATATAAATATTCCAAATGATAACAGCGATAGTATAGAAAATATATCTAATATGTTTTATGGTTGTAGTTCTTTAATTACTATATTAGATATGTCAAATTGGGATACTTCAAATATTATTGATTTGTCTTTTCTTTTTTGTGGTTGTTCATCTTTAATTTCTTTGCCTGATATAGCTAATTGGAATATTATTAAAGTTACTAATATAAGTGGTATTTTTCGTGGATGTTCATCATTAAAAATGATACCTGATATTTCTAAATGGTATACTAAATATATAACTAATATGTCTTATTTATTTTATGAATGTTCTTCTCTAACTTTTTTACCAGATATTTCAAATTGGAAGACAAATTTTGTTAGAAATATGTCTTTTATCTTTTCCAAATGCTCTTCTTTAGAGTCTTTACCTAATATTTCAAATTTTGTAACAGATAATGTAACAGATATGTCATATATGTTTTATAATTGTTCATCTTTAAAAATGATTCCTGATATTTCAAAATGGAATACTAAAAAAGTTACAAATATGTCCTACATGTTTTATGGTTGTTCACTTATTAAAACATTACCAAATATATCAAATTGGAATATTAAAAATGTCATTGATATTTCTTATATGTTTTATGGTTGTTTATCTTTAACATCTTTACCAGATTTTTCTAATTGGGATACTCAAAATATTAATAATTTAAATATGATTATTTCCAATTGTCCTTCTTTATTAACAAAAATTGATTTTTCAAAATGGATTTTGCCTAAAATAAATAAAGAAAAATTAAAATTATATAATATATTAGATAAAAATGATAATAATGAAAAAATAGATTTGAATTGTTCAATAAAAGATGATAATTTAAAATATATTCCTCAAATTGACCTTAAATTTAATAATGTAACTAAAATAGAAGAAGATATAATACCTAAATTAAAAAGTGAGATTGAAAATATAATAAAGAAAAAAGAATTTTCTATTATTTCTATTAGAAAAGGAAGTTTAAATGTTTTATTAACTTTACAATATATAGTACAAGAAGAAATAAGAAAGCAAAGAAATAATAAATTTAATGATTTATCAAATAATTTTTCTGAAAATATTTATGGAGAAATTGAAAGGATTTCTCAAAAATTAAGAGAACATGAATTTATTTGTTTAGGTATTTCAAAACCAGATGATATTAATAGTCATGTTATCAATATTACTGATGAAAAAAATAAAGAAGATTTAAAAAGAAAAATACTAAATATTTCAGACTCTGATGATATTAATTTGTATGAAGCTTCCAAAAATATTAATATGGAAGATTTAGAAAAATTTTTTAATAATTTAAGTTTAAATGCAGAACAGACAGAAAATAATCAAAAAAAAATAATTAAAAAATTAGAGAGTTTTAATTATGTTTTTGACAATGAAATTGAAAAAGCTTTAAAAAATAGTATTTTTGAATATAAAATAATAAATATATTTGTGGTAGAAAAAGATAATGATGATTATCAATCAGGAAAAAAAAATTGCTCAAACAGAGAAGTGAAAATATTATTTCATGGCTCAACTACTGACGGTGTTACAGGAATTTTATTCTCTCAATTTCATGATTCAAAAACACATATATTTGGAAAAGGAGTATATTTCACTGATATTTTAGATTATGCATGGTACTATTCTGGAAGAAATAATAATAGAGAAAATTTTTATTTTATTCCTAAAATTGGAGATTCTTTCTCAATTATAGCAAGTGAAATATATTATGATAAATCAAAAAAAGAAAAAGTATATAATTGCAATACTCGAAATGAAGAAGTTCAAAAAGATGGATTAAGATGTGCTTTTGTGAATTATAATACTCGAGTATTAACAAATGAGGAAATAACAAATTATAATGGCTTTATAGGAAATGAATTTTTAATCACTGAAAAAAAACAAATTCTTCCTTTATATGCAATTACTTTAAAAAGAGTAGAATATTTAATTATATGGAGAGATTATAATTTTAACCAAAATAACCCAAATAAATATAATCAACAAATTTTTGAAAAAATGAAAAATTTTCATGAAAATATTAAAAAATTGTTATTGAATGAATTAAATACTAAAATTTATTTTATGAAAAATACTGATGAGGCAATGAATTTATTAAATAGGAAAAAATATAATAAAATTATTATTATCACAAATGGAAATAATGGAGGGAAAGAGTTTATAATAAATGCTAGAAGAATAATTGGATCAAATGTAATAGCTGCAGTTTCTGCTTATGCAATTAGAAAACATATTAAATGGGTTAAGGATATGGAAAATGTTTTATTAATTAATGGAACTGATTTTCATATTAAATTTTTTAAAAATGCAATTTATAATGATATTAATTCTTTAAATCAATTAAAACAGGAAATCATTAATTATTATCATGATATACCAGAATTTAAGTTTAGAGAATTTTCAAATGAAGTATTCAGTTTTCCAAATTTTAAAGAAGAAGGAAAATTTGAAGATTTAAAATTTCAAATGAATCCAATTGAGTCATCTTGTAACTTATTTTAATTATTATAATATTAAATAATAATTAAGGATTTTTCAATAAAAATTATTTATTTTTCATGTTAACATTGTTTGATTTACACTTTATAGGATTCATTAAACTTTCATATTCCTATATTTAAAAAATTAAATTAAATAGGCAGTACTAAAGAGAATATTTCTATAATTAATATATTCTATCTAAAAATTTATTCAGAAAATACATTAAAACAATAAAAATAAATGATTCTCAAAATAAAAAAACAGAATGGATTAATTCATTAATGGGTAAGATTATTATTTTTTCAGATATATTTTTATCTTATTTATATTTTTCTTTTAAGCCTTCTATTCTATTGGATAAAAAAGATTGACTTATATAAACTAAAAATAAACATATTATAAAT
>JAEEGK010009208.1_pt1 | contig 23124 bp, 15 predicted proteins | sample 8958771 | NCBI WGS metagenome assembly JAEEGK01 (sample SAMN16246547, study PRJNA631951) | gut metagenome | biome: gut microbiome; feature: rumen; material: SC-attached | host: Bos | place: Iran: Karaj | collected 2018-10 | reverse complement strand
ACGGCGGGCGGCACAAACGCCACAGCCGTCCCGAACCTCCCAAGATTGAGGAGATGGTCAGCAACCTCTCGGCTGTGCAGAAGAAGAAACTGGAAACCATCACCCAAAACTGCAAGGCTAAAACCGCCCAGCTGCAAAAAGAAATGGACAAGGTAAGAACCGAAATACGCAGCATGATGGACAAGGAGGGCGACCAGTCCGACAAACTCTTCCCCCTCTTCGACCGCGAGGCCGCCCTGCAGGCGCAGATGTCCAAGGAGATGTATTCCGTCCGCATACAAATAGACCAGGTGCTCACCCAGGAGCAGCTTGCCGAGTTCCGTGCCCGCTGCAAGGCCGACCGGCAGAAATCGCCGAAACGCAACACCGAGTCCAAAAAGACGAAGAGCCGCAAATAAACGTTAGTTCATCTCCACATTCCATGCCGCCCCCGACAGGCGGCTTTTCTTTTGTCGGCAGTAGGCACACACCTTTTGGATCCGTAGTAGCGTCGTCATTTATTCGATCGTTATTCGCTCGTTTTCCCTTCTTTTTCCCTTTACAGAAGGGAAAACGATGGGAAAAGGATATGACACAAAGTGCATAAAGAACGGCACAACAACGATTTGGCAACAAAAGGCAAAAGATGGACGAAATGCAGAGGGTGTGTGGAAAAACCTGAGTGCAAAAAGCCTGTAAAGTCGGTTTAACGTCCTTTATTGGTATTTTTACGAAAGTAGAGGCGGGGTTAAGGTAACTTAACGAGCCGGACAAAAACAAATTGAGTAATTTTGCAGCGGCTTTCAGCGATATCCCTGTCTCGCCGTAGCCCGCTACGTCTTCGCCAGCGATGCGGCCAATCTGCTCGAAACAAATACTAATCTGGCATAAACCCTAATGACCGATTTGGGATAATTGGACTTTTTTTCGTAACTTTGCAAATCCTAAAAATACTACTCAATATGATAAAACGTATATTTTCAGTCGATGGCATGGCTTGCCCCCATTGCAAAAAACGCGTAGAAGATGCCTTGACTGCTCTCCCCGGCGTTGACAGTGCCATAGCCGATATAGATAGCAAACAGGTTGAAGTCTCTTTCGACGAATCCCGTGTCACCCCTCAGCAGCTTCAGGAGGCTGTGGAGGACTGTGGTTATGGCTTTGCATTATGAGTGCCACTCAGAAGCGCACCATACCTGTTATCGGTATGATGTGTGCAGCCTGTTCTGCCAACGTTGAGCGTCGCCTTTCCTCGCTTGAGGGCGTCGTGAGTGCATCGGTTTCCCTTCCAGGGCGTACCGCTCTTGTAGAGTATCAGCCTGATGTGATTTCCCTTTCCGATATGAAACGGGAGATTTCCGCCATTGGCTATGACCTTGTTGTCGAAACCGACCGCAATGCCGAAGAACTCGAGCATAAGGCTTTCCTCGCCTTACGTAATAAGGTTTGCCTTTCATGGCTTTTTGCCATTGCGGTCATGGCTATTTCCATGTTCTACCATCCCGCCGAGGGCATGTTTCTGCGCAATTTGCTGCTCATGGTCCTTACTGCAGTTGGCATGTTCTATTGTGGACGGCAGTTCTACACCACTGCGTGGCAACAGTTGCGCCATCGCAGTGCCAATATGGATACCCTTGTTGCACTCTCAACTTCAATTTCTTTTCTTTTCAGTGTATTCAACACCTTTTGGGGCGACCGTGTGTGGACTTCCCGCGGCGTTGAAAATAACGTATGGTACGATGCCTCCATCATGATAATTGCCTTTGTCCTCACGGGCCGTTTGCTCGAGGAGCGTGCCAAGGGCAGTACTGCTTCGGCTATCCGCTCACTGATGGGGCTCACCCCTAAAACTGCAAGGCTCATTGTGGATGGGAATGAATCGGATGTCCCGTTGTCAACCATACAGCAACGCGACATGCTCCGTGTTCTCCAAGGCGACAAAGTCCCGGTCGACGGTATTGTCCGCGACGGAGATGCTTATATCGACGAGTCGATGATCAGTGGCGAGCCTGTCCCTGTCTTCAAGCAGAAAGGCACTACCGTGCTTGCCGGCACCATAGTCAAACAGGGCTCTTTCATCATGCGTGCCAGCTCGGTTGGTGAACAGACTTTCCTTGCCGGCATGATTCGTATGGTGGAGCAGGCACAGGCCTCCAAGGCTCCCGTACAGCGCATTGTCGATAAAGTTGCATTGGTATTTGTGCCAGTTGTTGTGGGCTTTTCGCTCCTCACGTTCATACTTTGGCTTGCCATTGGCGGCTTCTCGCAGTTGCCCCAAGCACTCCTATCTGCTGTCTCGGTTCTGGTCATTGCCTGCCCCTGTGCCCTGGGGCTTGCCACTCCAACCGCCTTGATGGTGGGCATTGGAAAGGCTGCACAGCACAATATCCTTGTCAAAGATGCCACCGCTCTCGAACAGCTGCATAAGGTCTCTGCCCTTGTCATCGACAAAACCGGCACTCTCACCATCCCCAATTTCGACATCTCTCAAACTCCCGGCCAGCAGTCGCCCGCTCTCCCTTTCGAAGAGCGTGAAAGCCTCAAACCCCATGCCCGCGAAGCCATAGAGATGCTCCAAGGCCGCGGCGTGGATGTCTATATGATGAGCGGCGACCGCGACGATGCAGCCCATTATTGGGCCGAGCAGGCAGGTATCAGGCACTACCGCAGTCAGGTTCTGCCACAGGACAAAGAGGACCTTGTGCGTCAGCTCCAGTCGCAAGGCCATTGTGTAGCCATGGTGGGCGACGGAATAAACGACTCGCAGGCTCTTGCCATAGCCGATGTCAGCATCGCCATGGGGCGTGGCACCGATGTGGCCATGGATGTGGCCCAGGTCACCCTTATGGGCGATGATTTGAGGCGTATTCCCGAGGCCATCCGGCTTTCCTCCCAAACGGTACGTACCGTGCGCCAAAACCTGTTTTGGGCCTTTGTCTATAATGTCATCTGCATTCCGCTGGCAGCAGGAGCCCTTGCACCGTTCATCCATTTTCAAATCACCCCCATGTGGGCCTCGGCGCTCATGGCTTTCAGCTCGGTCAGCGTGGTTTTGAACAGCCTAAGGCTAAAACTGAAGAAATAGCCCCCATTGCCATATAGCCGACCGGTTTCATTGAGTTATAGTCACCTCATACCCGGCTATCAAGAATTGACCGAGTAATGTGACTTGTTGTACGAGCCAGCGTCATGATGTCTTTTTTTGTTTAACACAGAAAAGTGGATGATATACACAAGTGGTTGTATATTACGCCACATCCTCAATTACCCTTGGGTTTGTTCCCCTTTTGGGCATTTCCCAGCCTTTTTCCAGGTTCCATCACCGTTCACCATGCAGTAACTCCATGTCGAATAGTATTTCACCTTGGCGGTTAAGAAGGGGTGAGGAAGTAGTGGTTAGATGCTGAATAGAAAGCGGAGCTCGAGCGTTATGAAATTTGAAACGGGACGGAATTGTTTATACTTTGGCAATTCTGCCGGATTGTTGTCAAATAATGAGGGAGGAGATTCCAGTAGGTATCCCCTCCCTCCGCAATTGTGTGCCGTTGTTATTCGATAGCGGCTGCTATCTGTTGGGCCAGTTGTTTCATTTCTTCCGGCTCCATTTTGATGTGGTGGTGGAAGTTCAAATCTGCTTCGGTTTGCATGGGCACGAGGTGAATATGGGCGTGGGGCACTTCCAGTCCCAGCACGGCCACACCTATTTTGGTGCAGGGGCATGTTTTTTTCAACCCTATGGCCACACGGCGGGCAAAACTCTGCAGTTCGCAGTAGAGTTTTTCGTCGAGGTCGAAGATATAGTCGACCTCCTTTTTGGGGATGCAGAGCACATGCCCTTTCACTACGGGGTTTACATCGAGGAAAGCAAGGCAGTTTTCGGTCTCTGCCACTTTGTAGCAAGGTATTTCGCCTGCCACGATTTTGGAAAAAATAGAAGCCATGACTGTATGATATTAATTGTTGTATACGAATGTTCCGTTCTCGGTGGCCACGGTGACTTGTGCGGCTGGGGCCTCCTCTACGTGTCCTATTATGCGGGCGTCGATGTTGAACGAGCGGGCTATGTCGATAATGCCTTGGGCGGTGGCGTTGTCGGTGTATATCTCCATGCGGTGTCCCATATTGAATACTTTGTACATTTCTTTCCATTCGGTGCCGCTTTCGTTCTTTATCATGCGGAACAGCGGCGGGATGGGGAAGAGGTTGTCTTTCACCACGTGGAGGTTGTCAATAAAGTGCAACACTTTGGTTTGTGCGCCGCCGCTGCAGTGTATCATGCCGCTGATGGCGGGGCGGTATTCGTCGAGTACGCGGCGTATTACGGGGGCATAGGTGCGGGTGGGCGAGAGGACCATCTTGCCGGCGTCCACTCCTTCGACCTCGGTCGGGTCGGTGAGGCGGCGGCTGCCGCAGTACACCACTTCGGACGGTAGGTTGTGGTCGTAGCTCATGGGGTAGTGTTCGGCATAGTATTTCGAGAATACGTCGTGGCGGGCGGAGGTGAGGCCGTTGCTGCCCATGCCTCCGTTGTAGGCGGTTTCGTAGGTGGCCTGGCCGTAGGAGGCAAGGCCCACTATCACGTTGCCGGCATGGATGTGGGCGTTGTCGATGACATCGGCGCGGCGCATGCGGGCGGTAACGGTCGAGTCTACGATGATGGTGCGTACCAGGTCGCCTACGTCGGCGGTTTCGCCACCGGTGAGGTGTATGCCTATGCCTAGGTCGCGCATCTGCTGCAGGAATTCTTCCGTGCCGTTGATGACGGCGCTGATTACCTCGCCCGGCACCAGCTGTTTGTTGCGCCCTATGGTGGAGGAGAGCAGGATGTTGTCTACCGCTCCCACGCACAGGAGGTCGTCCAGATTCATGACTACGGCATCTATGGCAATGCCTTTCCATACGCTCAGGTCGCCCGTTTCTTTCCAATAGAGGTAGGCGAGCGACGACTTGGTGCCAGCCCCGTCGGCGTGCATGATGTTGCAATAGTCAGGGTCGCCACCCAGTATGTCGGGTATTATTTTGCAGAAGGCTTTGGGGTAAAGCCCCTTGTCGATGTTCTTAATGGCGTTGTGAACGTCTTCTTTTGATGCGGAGACTCCGCGCAGGTTATATTTCAATGTGTCCATGGATGGGATAATGTTTAATCTATATTGGGTACGTTTTCGCCTAATGTTTCGGCCGCTTTGACGCTGTTGTCGATGGCCTCGGATACGTTGATTATGTAGTCACCCAGTTTTTCGTACAGGGCATAAAGACTGCTGTAGGCATTGCCCACGGCAAAGTCGTACACACCCAGTTTCAGTGCGTCCAGGTGGCGTGTACGCAAAGTGTCGCGGTACTGGTTGATGGCGTGTTCAGCATCGTAGGCGGCTTCAAGGTCTATGTGTTGGTATTCGTTGTTCAGGTTGTGGTCCATCACGTCGAGGGCGTGCTGCACCAGCTGTGTCATGTGGCTGAGGTTGTCGTTGAGTCCTTGGTCAAAGTGTACGGCTGTGTCTCGTTTGTTTTTGCGCGTCATGGCTATTTGGAATATGGTGTCGCCAATGCTTTCCAGATTGTCCACTATGCGCAGCATCGAAGAGATGCGGCGGGAGCCCTCTTGCGAGAGGTCGCCGGCGGCGGTTTTGGTGAGGAATTGTGCTATTTCCATCTCCATACGGTCCGAGATGCTTTCATATTTCTCTATGCGGGCCAGCGTTTTGTAAAAATCCTCGTCGTCCTTGGCTGTGCGCAGGAGAGGGAGGAAAGTGAACATTCGCAGTATTCGCTTCGAAAAGCTCTCAATCTCGTTTTGAGCGGCCTGGATGTTGAGTTCGGCCGTGTTGGTGAAGCCGCCACTGATGAATCGCAGACGGAATTCGTCCTCTTTCTCCTCGGACGAGGCGGGCACCATCCAGTCAACCACCTTGATGAAGAGGGGAATGAAGAAGGAGAGGATGATGGTGTTGATGACATTGAAGAAGGTGTGGAAGATGGTGATGGCCAGTGGCACCAGTGCAACGGGAAGCAGGAGATAGTCGAACGAGGCTTCGTGGCGCGAAACCATCTCGGTTAGGTAGGCTATGAGGTTCAATTCGGGATATAAGACAATCAAAGTTAGAATAGTGCCCACCATGTTAAACACGAAATGTGCACGGGCCGCCTTCTTGCCGGCAGTGTTGGCCACGGAGGCTGCTATGTTGGCGGTGAGGGTGGTGCCGATGTTCTGCCCCATGATGATGGCTACGGCAATGTCGAAACCGATCCAGCCATTGGCTGTCATCACTAACGTGATGGCCATCACTGCCGACGAGGCTTGGATAAGTACAGTGAGAATGGTTCCGACCGCGATGAAAAGCAGTATCGACCAGAATCCCCAGCCCGAACAGCTATGCATAACCCCCAGCACGGCGGTGTTCTGGATGAGGTCGGGCATGGTGTCCTGCAGGAATTGCAAACCCAACAACAGTGTGCCGAAACCAACAAAAAACTCGCTGATGGACTTCACTTTGTCGCCCTTCATCAATATGAATGGGGCCGCAATGGCAAATATTATCAGTGGGATAACAAACTTCTCTGCGCCTCCGCCCATGCCTAGAAGGATAATCCAAGAGGTGATTGTGGTGCCTATGTTGGCACCCATCACAACCGCTATGGCACCTGCAAGCGTCAGCAGTCCTGAGTTCACGAAACTCACCACCATCACTGTTGTGGCTGTCGACGACTGGATGGCGGCAGTAACAGCAGCTCCGGTCACTATGCCACGGAAGGGGTTGTTGGTCATGCGCCCCATGATGCTGCGCATCTTGCCTCCGGCCACCTTCTGAAGTCCCTCGCTCATCAGTTTCATGCCGAAGATAAACACCACCACGGCGCCTGCAAATTTAATAATAATCAGTAATATGTCCCCTATATCCATCTAGACAATCTGTAATTTAAATAATCTGCAAATATACAATCATTTTTCCAATTATACACAAAAAGATTTCCAAAAATATAAACCATTTGTTAGTGTCGCTTTGGGTCGCCGTCATAATCATCTTTTGAGTGGTGCCTTGCTTTGTCGAGACCATACAATATCTCAATGAAATCTCAAATAAGAGAAGTGTTGTCCCTGGGGGTGGAAAGCCTTCGAAATATGCGAGCCGGAGGCTCGCAACATCAATAAATAGCAGCCAGAATAAATATCCATAGCGAAGATTTAATATGATGAAGTGACATCTGTTCTTGTTCCTTCAGAGGTATGCTTTTTCTACCACTTATTGGAAATTTGGACATTGCTTCTCTCTCAATTTTAGTTTTTTGCGATGTGCTTTATCTATCCTGCAACCTGTGTTAACTTGGGTTGTTTGTCATTGGGTTGTGGAGTTTGAACTTTCATAATAAGAGTTAAATTTATTTTTTTTGACAAAAATTTCTTGCTGAATCAAAAAATGTTCGTATCTTTGCAATCGAAATAGAGAGATAAAACAACACAAAATAACAACGTAAAACAATATGTATCTGACAAAAGAAAAGAAAGAAGAGATATTCGCTGAGTACGGTAAAAGTGCCAAAGACACGGGTTCGGTGGAGGCGCAGATTGCTCTCTTCACCTACAGAATCCAACATCTTACCGAACTGATGAAGAAGAATAAGAAGGACCAAGTGAGTGAGCGTGCACTTGTAGGTTTGGTAGGTAAGCGTCGTCGCCAGCTCGATTATCTGAAAGAGAACGACATTGAGCGCTACCGTGCCATCATCAAGAAACTGAACTTGAGAAAGTAAAAGTAATAGTTTTTCATATTTATTTGGTTATGGTTGGGGTCTCTGGGTTCTCCGGAGACCCTTTTTTACAAAGAATCACCTCAAACGACTTTTAACTCTGTTAGCTCTTTAGCAGCCCGTTGGGTTACTATTGGTGCTTGATATACGTGCCGCACGGTGCGACACGTAGCGGAAACAAAGAAATAATAAAGGAAAAATGAACATTATCACAAAGAGATTCGATCTTGGCGACGGCCGCACCATCGAAATCGAAACCGGCAAACTTGCCAAACAGGCCGACGGCGCTGCCGTAGTACGAATGAACGACACCATGCTTCTTGCCACCGTATGCTCCAAAAAGGAGGTAGGTGAGAATGTCGATTTCATGCCCCTTACCGTAGATTATCAAGAGAAGTATGCCGCTATGGGCCGTTTCCCTGGCGGTTTTTTCAAACGTGAGGCACGTCCTTCCGAGCACGAAATCCTTATCGCCCGCTTGGTCGACCGCGCCCTCCGTCCCCTTTTCCCCGACAATTTCCACGCCGAGGTCCAGGTGCAAATAACCCTCATCTCCGGTGACAAGAACACTATGCCCGACCAGCTTGCAGCTCTTGCTGCCGCTTCCGCTCTCGCAGTGTCCGATATCCCCTTCAACGGCCCCGTCTCCGAAGTTCGTGTGTCTTATCTTGACGGCCAGTATGTTATCAATACCCCCATGCAGGATATCGATCGCGCCGACCTCGACCTTATCGTCGCTGCCACCGAGGACAACATCATGATGGTGGAAGGCGAGATGAAGGAAGTGAGCGAGGATGTGATGCTCAACGCCCTCAAGGCCGCTCACGAGGCTATCAAACTCCAGTGCCGCGTCATTGCCGAACTCACCGTTGAGGCCGGCAAAACCGAGAAACGCGAGTACTGCCACGAGGTCAACGACGAGGAACTCCGTCAGCGTCTCCACGATGCCGTTTATCAGAAGTGCTACGACCTCTCCAAACAGGGAATTGCCAACAAACACCAGCGCGAAGAAGGCTTTGAGGCTATCAAGCAGGCTTTCATCGACGCCAACTATACCGAGGAAACCCTTACCGACGAAATCAAGTTTATGATTGACCGCTACTATCACGACACCGAGCGTGAGGCCATGCGCGACATGGTCCTGGCCGAGCGTACCCGTCTTGATGGACGTCAGCTCGACGAAATTCGCCCCCTCTGGAGCGAGGTCAACTATCTCCCTTCCGTCCATGGCAGCGCCATCTTCACCCGTGGCGAAACCCAGTCTCTCAGTACCTGCACCCTGGGCACCAAGCTTGACGAGCAGATTATCGACGGTGCCGTCATCGAGGACACCCGCCGTTTCCTCCTTCATTATAACTTCCCCGGCTTTGCCACTGGCGAAGTGAAACGCAGCGGCAGCACCAGCCGTCGAGAGGTAGGCCACGGCCACCTTGCCTGGCGTGCTCTCAAGGAAGTGCTCCCCCCCGAGTCTGAATGCCCCTACACCATCCGCGTTGTCTCCGACATCCTCGAAAGCAACGGCTCCAGCTCCATGGCCACCGTCTGTGCGGGCTGCCTGGCCTTGATGGATGCCGGTGTCAAGATTCGCAAACCGGTTGCCGGTATCGCCATGGGCCTTATCAGCAAGGGCGACAAATGGGCTGTCCTCAGCGACATTCTGGGCGATGAAGACCACCTCGGCGACATGGACTTCAAGGTCTGTGGCACCCGTGACGGTATCACCGCCTGCCAGATGGACATCAAGGTCGACGGCCTCAGCTACGATGTACTTGCCAAAGCACTCGAGCAGGCACGCCAGGGCCGCCTCCACATCCTTGACCACCTCCAGTCCACCATCGCCGAACCCCGCGAGGACTACAAACCCTTCGTCCCCCGCATTGTCCAGATCGAGATTCCCAAGGACTTCATCGGTGCTGTTATCGGCAAGGGTGGCGAGGTTATCCAGAAAATACAGAAGGAGACCAACTCCATCATCAATATCGAAGAGAAAGGCGAAGTGGGTGTGGTTGATGTCGCCGCTGTCGACAAAGAGTCTATCGACGCCGCTCTTAAATGGATCAAGGAAATTTGCACCGTCCCCGAAGTGGGTCAGATTTACGACGCAAAAGTTGTCAGCATAGTCGAATTCGGTGCCTTCCTCGAGTTCCTCCCTGGCAAAGAAGGCCTCATGCATATCAGCGAATACGACTGGAATCGCACTGAAACCCTCGAAGGCATCCTCAACGAAGGCGATGTTGTGCGAGTCAAGATTATCGCCATCGACGAGAAGAACGGCAAACTCAAACTCAGCCGCAAAGCCCTGCTGCCCAAGCCCGAAGGCTATACCGAGAACGAGCGTCCCCGTGCTCCCCGCCGCGATGGTGAGCGTGCTCCCCGTCGTGAAGGTTCCGACCGTGGCAATGGTGAGCGCCGCCGCAGCGATGGTAATGGCCGCCGTAGATAAAAAAAATTCGTTTTCGATACAATAATAATTCGAAAACCTAGTTATAGGGGTGTCTGTGTTCAAAAATGACACCGACACCCAAACGCGACAGTAGCTCAGTTGGCAGAGCGGCGGCTTCCCAAGCCGCAGGTCGCGGGTTCGAACCCCGTCTGTCGCTCGATTGTCTTTTTCATAATCCTATTTTGGGAGGGTGCCAATTCCGGTGCCCTCTTTTTTTTGCCGTTCTGCGAATTCCGTTGGCGGCCTCCTCCCAGCCCTTTCCGCTTCGGCAAGTATTGTCGCCTACCGCTAATGTTGGTCAATGGTCATCCCTCGCAGTCCAATCCGTGGTACATAAAAAGAAAAAGGGCAGATTTCTCTGCCCTCAGAAGGTTTCTTTTGTTATGCAATTATTTAGACGTTGCGGTGGAACACCAGCTGGAAGGAGATAGTCTCGTCCTCATTCTCGGCGTAGGCGAAAGCCAGGTTGATGATGATGGCATCGGTAGTGGTGTCGTAGGTGAAAGGAATCTGGAAGGTATCGGGATTGCCGTTGTCGTCCAGGGTGTTGGCCGTGAGCGAACCGGTATGGGTAGCTGGGTCGTAGGTGTAGGCAAAGTTCATGCTTTCAATCTCCTCCATTGAGTATTCGCCGTCCACTTCGCCGAGGCTGAGCACAGTCACATTGTCGGGGAAAGTGATGTGGGCATAGGTGGAGTCGAAGTTGAGGCCAAACTCAAACTGGAGGTACTGGCTCATAATACTGTCCGTCCAACCACAACCGCCATCATATACATAGATGGAGTCTGAAAGGTCCAGGGTCAGTGTCCACTCGGTACCAATAAGGTCGGCGGTGCTCTTTACCAAGGTTACCTCGGGTTGGTGGTTGTCCATGGGGGTGATGGTTTCTTTTTTGCATGCGGTCATGCAGAGAAGCAGAGCGGCTGCGATCAGAACGATTTGTTTCTTCATTTTTGTTGCGTTTTTTAATTGTTATTTTTTCTTTTAATTCTTTTGTTGTTTTGCTTGTGTCGATTTTGTCGTTTTCACTTTCCGTGTTCGCCTATAAGAACGTAATCCGGCAACCAAAAACTACAAACCCCACCGCGATTTAACATTTTTTTGAAACCTAAGCGGTGCAGTTATTAATGATGTAAATCTCTTGTTATGAGCAGGAAAAAGCGGTCTAAAAATCACTTCCTCAACGGCTCGCTATTATGGTTGGGGAAGTTCCTTTTGGTATCATACTTCGTTTCCCAGCCCCGTATGGGCAGAGACAATCCTTGCCCAGGGCATCGCCCGCAGGCATTTGTACAATTGAGGTTGCATCCCGAAAGTACCCCACCTCCGGCCTAAATGCAGCTCTCGGACTGATAATTTCCGAATCGCCCAGCTATTGGGGGAGTGATGCGGCAATATACGGTGCCGTCACCGACTGCTCCGCCCGCCCCATCCCGTCGGGGTGGCCGGCATAAAGCAGTTTCCCGCCGTCGCCGCCTCCGCCGGGCCCCAACTCCACAATATAGTCTGCCTGTTTCATCACATCCAGACTGTGCTCTATCAGTATCAAAGTGTTCCCGGCGTCGGTCATCTCGTCAAACAGCTCCATCAACCGCCTCACATCGTCCAGATGCAATCCGTCGGTAGGTTCGTCGATAATATAGGTATGGTCTGCCGACAACCGCGTTTCGCCGTTGCCGCTGTGTATGGCGGTGCTGTACAGCCTGTCGGCCAGTTTCACCCGTTGCAGCTCTCCGCCGCTCAGGGTACTCATCGACTGGTTCAGGTGCAGATAGCCCAGCCCCACCTTCTGCAGCATGCGCAGTTGTGGCTGGAACGGCTGCCCTTCGAAAAACCGTATGGCATCCTCCACGGTCAGCTCCATCACCTCCGCTATCGTCTTGCCTTGGTATCGGTATTGCAGTGCTTCGCGGCTGTAGCGGCTTCCGTGGCACTCTTCGCACACCGTCTCTATGCTCTCCATAAAAGCCATATCCGACACTATCACCCCCTTGCCCTTGCAGGCCGGGCAGGCCCCTTTGCTGTTGAACGAGAACAGCTGCATTCCCGGCCTCCCTTTGCCTCCCTCTTCCGTCACCCCCTCTTTGGCAAACAGGCGGCGTATCGTGTCGGCAATGTCCAGATAGGTTGCCGGGGTACTGCGAAGGTTTATTCCTATGTTTTTCTGCCCAATGAAAACCAGCGGGGTGCTCTCCTGCTGCATAAAGTGTTCCATCAGCGAGCTCTTGCCCGACCCCGCCACTCCGGCCACCACCGTAATCACTCCTTGGGGTATATCCACGTTGATATGCTGCAGGTTGTGCAGCGTGGCGTCCTTTATATGGTACCACCCCGTCGGGGTTCTGAAATGGCTTTTCATCGGCGTGCGGTGGCGCAGCATGCGGCCCGTCACTGTGTCCGACCGCAGCAGGTCGCCATATCCGCCCTCAAACATCACCCTTCCGCCGTGGTCGCCCGCGCCCGGCCCCATGTCTACCAGGTGGTCCGCCATTGCTATGATTTCGCGGTGGTGCTCCACTATCAGCACCGTGTTGCCGTGGTTCCTCAGGTGGCGCAGCGACTCTTTTAGCCGGCTTATGTCCTGCGGGTGAAGCCCCACACTGGGCTCGTCCAGCACATAGGCCATATCCGTGAGCGGCGAGTTGATATATTTCGCTATCTTGATGCGTTGAGCCTCTCCGCCGCTCAGGGTGCCCGTGCCACGTCCCAGCGAGAGGTAGCCCAGGCCTATGTCGCACAGCGCCTGCAGCCGTTTGCCAAGCTCGTTTTTCAGGTCGGCGGCCAGCGGATGCTCAATGCCCGCTATGAATGTCAACGCTTCGTTGATGGGCATACTCACCACGTCGGCCAGATTCTTACCCCCTATGCGGCAACTGCGTACACGCTCGTTCAACCGTGTGCCGTGACATTCAGGGCATTCCGTGGTGCAAGTCATTCCGTCCAGCACCTTCTGTTGCCGCTTGCCCTCCTTGGTGGTGATGATGCTGCGGTACATGCGTGGGTACAACCCTTCAAATTTGGCCGACTTCGGCCAGTTGTCGGGCGGGTTCTTCAGCCTTATCTGTGGTGAATACAGCAGCAGTTGCATCTCCTCGGGGCTGTAGTCGCGTATTTTCTTGTTCAGGTCGAACAGCCCGCTGTATGCATAGCGTTTCCATCGCCATGCCCCGGTGGTGAAGGTGGGGAAATGTATCACATCCTCGTCGTTCAGACACTTGTTGAAGTCCACCAGCTTGTGGATGTCTAGGTCGGTCACCTCGCCCAGTCCCGAACAGCGTGGGCACATGCCCGAAGGGTGGTTGAACGAAAACGTGTCGCTATACCCCACAAAGGGTTCGCCAATTCGCGAGAACAGCAGTCGCAGCAAGGCGTAAATGTCGGTGTATGTGGCCACTGTCGACCGGCTGTTGTTGGCTGGCTTCTTCTGGTCTATCACGATGGTTACAGGCATGTTCTCAATTCGCTCCACCTTCGGACGCCCGTATTTGGGCAGATATTGCTGCACAAAGCTTGGGAAAGTCTCGTTCAGTTCCCGCCGGCTTTCGGCCGCAATGGTGTCGAGACACAGCGACGACTTGCCCGACCCCGATATGCCCGTGAATACGGTGATTTTCCCCTTCGGTATTTCCAGCGACACGGATTTCAGGTTATTCTCCGTCGCCCCCACAATCACGATGTTGTTCTTGTATCTTTCCTTCTCCATTGATAAGGTGTTTTTTTCTATTCCTTTGTCTTTTGCCAACCCGTCACTATTCCCTTCTGCCTCATAGCCTTTGGGCCGCTTGGCCCTAACTTGTCCGGCGTGCTTTCCGTCGACAGCCTCTCGTTGCCCTTCTGCCGTTTCTGAACCTTTACGTTCACCTCCAATCCCTTTGGCGTCGTTATCTGCATCTTGCCGTTCCGGTTCGTGTCCCGTTTCCTATTTTTGTCCCCGGGCCGTTTCCTCCTGCTTCCATTGCTGCTCCCGTTTCTTCAATGCTCCCTCTGCCCCTATCATGCACAGCCCACTCTCGTACACCTTGCCACCACTGCCTGCAATACAGCTGCCGCCCTTTCGTCCTGCACAAACCGCTGTTCAGTATCCTGTTATATACCGCCTTTCCGGTGCTTCGCCCCTCGGCCTTAGCCGTTGCAAATATACATATTTTCTCCGACATACACACAACCCCACACGAACAAAACAAATATAACACGAATTATCATGATTTTACCCCTTTATAATCAACAGCAATACCCCGTTCTTCCTACATGCAATCGGCGGCGATATATGCCATTGTCCGCGTTCAATCCGACAACCAATCCCGTCCCCCTTTCCCTTTGTCTTTGACAAGCCAATCAGTTTAACCGGCAAAAATCTGTCAAGCGATTAAGGGAAACACACTCCACAGAAGCTTCGGTGTAGCTTCGCTATATCTTAACCTTCTATTCACCCCTTATTAAGCTCTTCTTAACCGTGCCGGCATAGATTGTCTGATGATGGACTTGCCATATGGTGGGAGGGTGGCGAAGCTGGAGGGAGGCTGAGGCGAAGCAGCAGAGAAGGCGGAGTTTTGCGAGGGTACACCCGGAGCAGCCACAACTGCAACCTGTCCGGCAGACTCTCCGCCGCAGTTGCCCGACTGGAGCGTCCGCTGCGCGGCATTGGCTTTTAGTATCAGGCCGACTGATACGACCACACATTCATTCACAAAATATAGGAATACTTTCTCATTCCTTTCGGCTGTCCGATGTGTGTTATATGGGCTATGTTCCAGTTACTTGAGTGATAGATTTGCCCAAGTGAAATAAAAAACGTATCTTTGCAACGAAAAATGAAACAAGATGGTCCAGATTAAAAACATACACGGCGAAATAATTCACACACTCAGGGAGGATGAAGAACTCTTCTATGGCAACTTTATCGGCCTCGACCTCCACGATGCAGACCTACGGGGTGCAAACCTCATGTTTGCCGATTTGAGATGGGCTAATCTTACTGGTGCGGACCTGACCGATGCCGACCTTTCAAATGCCAGTACTGAAGGGCTTATTCTCCACAATGCAATTTTGGAAAATACACGCCTACCAATAAAGCACCATCACATACATTGCTGCTGACAGCTATCACCTTTTTCCGATACAGATTTCACTTAGTACAGCAAACGGCTCTACATACTGGACGGGATGGCGGGGCGGCGTGAAAAAGGAGTGCGGACGGGGGAGGAGTGAAGGAGGTAGGCAGGAGGAGAAAAATTATTATTAATAAAAAGTGAATAAACCGAATAACTTTTGTAACTTTGCATTTTCACCGCTCTTGTGGCGGTGGGATGCAATATGCAATAAAACAACATTATAAATAACTAAACTATAGATGGAAAAAAAAGACTTTAAGCAGGAAGTGATTGCCTACATGCTCTTGATTCTCGGCAGTGCGCTGTTTGCCGTGGGCGATGTGATGTTTGTGAACCCTTATATGATGGCCCCTGGCGGCACCTACGGCCTCTCCAACGTGTTCAGCACCCTTTGGGGCGGCAAGATTTCTATTTGGGCTATCTGCATGGATGTCCCCCTGCTCATTATCGGTACATGGATTTTGGGACCTAAGTTCGGTGTCAAGACCATCATCTCGACCTTTCTGATTTTCGGCTTCACCTACGCTATCGAGAGTTGGATATGGGGCTATAATCCCGTTATACATGACGGCCCCATTGTGGCCAACGCCATAGAGGGAATCAACATGGTGCAGACCCACGACGGCATGTGGTTTGTGCCCGACTATTTCCTCAACACTGTTGTTGCGGGCCTCATTTATGGTGTGGCCATCGGTATGATTTTCCGTAGCGGTGCCACAAGTGGCGGCAGCGACATCATTTCGATGATTCTCCATAAGTACACCAAAATCAGCCTTGGCACCCTTGTGACTATTGTGGACGGCTGCATTACGCTCTCCACTCTCATCGCCTTCGGCGATATCCGCCTGCCGATTTACTCTATCATCATCATCTTTATCGAGGGTAAGGTCATCGACTTGGTGGTGGACGGCATCAAGAGCTACAAGACCGCCTTTATTGTTACCGACAAGTCGGCCGAGGTGAAGGAGTACATACTCCACGAGCTCAACCGCGGCGGCACATGCATCACTGGCGAGGGCTTGTACAACGGTACGAAGCGCAAGATTATATATGTCACCATGGAGCGTACAGATTTCGTGAAACTGCGTTCTAACCTCCGCCGTCTTGACCCGATGGCTTTTGTCAATGTGATAGACAGCGCCGAGATTATGGGTCGTGGATTCAAACAACTGCCCACAGAATAATTAAGAGCATCATGAAAATACTACAGCTTTGCAGCAAGCCACCATTTCCGCCGGTAGACGGCGGTACGCTGGCCATGAACAGCATCACCCAGGGGCTGATGGCGGCGGGCTGCGAAGTGCGTGTGCTGGCCATGTGCAGCGACAAGCACCCGGTGCACGACGAATTGATGACACCCGAATATAAGAAAGCCACACGGTTCGAGGCGGTGTATGTGGATTTGGGCATACATCCCCTCGATGCTGCGGTGGCGGCATTGTGCGGCGAGTCGTACCATGTGAAACGGTTTGTGAGTAAGGATTTCAGTGCCAAGCTGAAACAGGTGTTGGAAGAGGAGACGTTTGATGTGGTGCATGTGGAGAGCCTGTTTCTCACGCCGTATGTGCCACTGGTGCGCAAATATAGCAAGGCGCAGGTGTATCTGCGGGCGCACAATGTGGAACACCAGATATGGGAACGGGTGGCACAGGGAGTGCGCAATCCGTTCAAGCGACAGTATATGAAACATCTGGCACTGACGCTGCGGGCATACGAATGCGAACACCTCAACGACTATGACGGGGTGGTGAGCATTACCGAGAGCGATGCCAAGACACTGAAGTCGCTGGGGTGTCGCAAGCCTGTGGTGGCCATTCCCTTCGGCATATCGGCCGAGGCGATGGGCCATGTGGACGAAGAGCCTTGCTCGTTGTTCCATTTGGGGTCGATGGACTGGATACCCAACCAGGAAGGCGTGAGGTGGTTTTTGGAGAAGGTGTGGCCTATGGTGCACGAGCGGGTGCCACAGGTGACGCTGTACCTGGCCGGACGCAAGATGCCGGACGACCTGATGCGGCTTGAGATGGAAGGTGTAAAGGTGGTGGGCGAGGTGCCCGACGCGATGTATTTCATAGGGTCGAAACAGATAAACGTGGTGCCACTGCTGAGCGGTAGCGGCATAAGGGTGAAGATAATAGAGGCGATGTCGATAGGGAAGACGGTGATTTCGACCAGTGTGGGTGCCGACGGAATACACTATACCGACGGCAAAAACCTGTTGATTGCCGACACTCCGGAACAGTTTGTTGAGCAGATAGAGCGATGTGTGACCGATGCCGATTACTGCCGCGAGGTGGGGCGCAACGCCTTTGCACTGATTGAGGAGGAATATGGCAACGAGGGGTTGACACGCAAGCTGCTGGATTTTTACGAAAAACACATAAATCAGGAATAACTATGAAAAATAGCACTTCGATTATCAAAAAAATGATGCGCGGACTGTTGGTGTGCGCCATCATGACGTTTGCTATTGGTGCCGCCCAGGCACAGGTGGGCATACCGGGCACGAAAGTGAAATACACTTTTCCGAGCAAGTGGACTTACCTGAAGTCGGAGAAGGTGGATGCCAACACGATGATGTATCTATACTTCTACGAGGCCAAAACGGTGTGCCACGCAGGCGACACGACACTGCCGTTTCTTCGCATCTATATCAGAAAAAACTACAACAAGCCGTTGAACGACTTTGTGTTTGACCGTTGGTCGAAAGAGCCTTACCAGGCATTGAAGGACTACACAAAAGGCCTTGGGTTGCCCTCCACGGGCGGGATGGGCTATATAGGAGCCTACACCAACCTGAAGGACCGGAAGGATTACCAGTTCCGCATGGTCTACTTTATGGTGCAGAACACGGTGGTGGAGTTCCGGCTGGAGACTACCAAGGATACATATAGCCAGATGGAGGCTGAATTTGTGTCGATATTGAAGAGTCTCACATTCTAACACTTATAGCGAGATGAAGAGAGTATTGTTTCTGCTGATGGGGGTGCTGGCGTGGGTGGCTGTGCAGGGTCAGGAAGGCAGTATGGCTGAATTGCTGCGAAAGCAGTATGAGGAGGCCAGCCTGCAATATGCCAAAGAGCCTGACAATGTGGCTGTGCTGATGGAAATGGCGCGACTGGTGTCGAACAGCGAGTGTGCGCAGTACAGCCTGACACAAGCGGCGGACTATCTGGGCAAGGCCGAGGAGATATACACGGCACGGGCGTTGGACAAGGGCCGTTATAACGAGATGCAGAAACTGATACGCAAAGGCATAACGCTGCCTGTGATACGTCAGTGTCGCAGCGATGTGGAATCACAGGCGGTGCTGTATGTGCGGCAGCATGTGCCCGAAATGGGGAAGGCGGAAATAGACGCATTCAAACGTTCATTTCCGGGGAATGACGAGATAATGAAACGACTGAACGCCAAAGAGGTGGCCGACAGATATGAGGCGGTGTGCCAAGAAAATACGCTGCAGGGCTACTATGACTATCTGAAGACTCGGCCTAACTCGGTGCTGGCCGACTCGGTGGAGAAGCGGATGTCGTTGTTGGCACAGGATTATTTCTCTACGCTCAGAACGGAACGGGAGGTGGATTCTGTGGCGGCATTGTTTGCCCAGAGTCCGGCAGTGCAGAACGCTGCCATGAAGCACAAAAGCCGACTGGCCTACCGTGCGGCAAGTAAGACCAATACCGTGGAGGCTTTCTCGCTCTACTTGGAACGCTACCCGCGGGGCGATGAATATGTGGCTGCATTGAACCACTTGAACACGCTGCGGAGCAACCAATACGGATTGCTTTCGACTCCCGAACAATTGGCTGCCTTTGCCCAAACATACAGCGACAGTCCATTGGCCGACAGTGCACTGGCAAAACTGAGAAAGATGGTGAAGGAAGACCATAATGTGGATGCTGTGGAGGTGTATCTGAGTCGTTTCCCACTCGATGAGTATTATTCGAGCGTGTATAAGGAATACTACAGCTGGTTTGCCGCAGAGGGGAACCGGCTGCCGATAGAGTCGTTTGCGCAGGACCACCCCGACTATCCTTTCGGGATGGCAGTGCGTTCGGACCTGGAACGCGGGGCGATGATAGACTCGTTCAACCTGATGAAGCCATTTGTGGAGGCCGACCTCGACACGATGACGGTATGCATCCATCGGCTCACCGGGCGCCGGATAGCCTTTGTGGCGCTACAAAGAGTGTTGCAGAACTTGATAGGGAAAAAGGACTGGAACGGTGCGTTGCAAAGAATGAAAAAGTATGAGTTGTGTTTTGGGGATGTGACCCATGAAGAATATGAGGAGCTGGCAGCCATACTGGGCGGGAGCGGGAAGAACTCGACGACCACGGAATACAGCGCCAAGAATATGTTGCAGCAAGTGCCGCATCCCGACGGGATGAGGATATACTATAACAGGGCAATGGCGTATGGCAACGATGTGGCCTATGCAGTGCGGATTGACGCAAAGCACGGGTGGCGCGAGATGGGTGCGGTGAGAGTGGACGGAGCGACGGGCGAGGTGTCGCTGTTCAGCTTCTATGATGGAGGGAGCAGGGCCCTGGTGGGAGTGAACGACGATATATGGTCAGCAGAACTGGTGAACGACTCGGTGTGGGTGTTGAAAGAGCGGTTTAAGTCGCCAGTGAATACAGCCTATATTGAGACAGACGCAATGATGCTGGCTGACGGGTCGGGCATGTTGCTGGCCTCCGACAGACCGGGAGGATACAATGTGCAGGAGTCGGGCGACTACTATCACGGCGACACGGCATGGGCAACAGATTTGTACTATATACCCTATCGTGACGGCCGTTGGGGCGAGGCGGTGAATCTGGGCAGGGATGTCAATACGCCTTACTGTGAGCGGTATCCGCTGCTGAGCCGCAATATGAAGACGATGTATTATGTGACCGATGCCCGCGGGTTGGGATACGGCGATATCTATTGTGTTACGAGAACCGATGTGGACGACTGGAACCATTGGTCGAAACCGGTGAATATGGGACGGGGAGTCAACACGGCATTTGCCGAAGGCGGACTGAGTTTCGCTCATGGCGAGCGGCGGGTGGTATACACCACTATGTCGCCGCAAGGCAGGACACAGGGATGTCATGGGTTTGCCACAAAGCATGATACGGCTTCGGTGCATAAGAGTGTGCAAGTGGATTTGTCGCAAACCACGGGGATGCTGCGCAGTGTGGAGCTGGTGGAGGTGTGGCGGCAGCATGTGGCGCGTAGATGGAGCGGGTCGGAGATTGATTCAATGATTCAGTTTGAAGTCTACAAGGACAAGGAGTATGCCCTTGTACCCCAGAGCGGCTGGGTGTATATCCCCACATTGTGGATAGGGAAGGATGAGAAGGGGATTGCGACAATGACTACCTATACGTCGCAGCAGTTGCATGATTTGGAACAGCCATTGCCGTTGCGGTTGGTTCAGTTTTATGGCAACACGGCATCGTTGTTGCCGATGGGCAAGAAGGAGTTGGACGGAGTGGTGGCTTATTTGCATCAGCACGAAAAAAGCAGTGTGGAGCTGAGGGTTCATGTGGAGGGGAATGACAGCCGTGAGAGCTATGACCTTTCGATGCAGCGCGCCAACGCCGTGAGAAACTATATGATTGAGCAAGGCATTGACGACACAAGGGTACGCATATCGGCATACGGAAATATAAGATACAGAAGTAGTGGAGTTTCGGGCGGAGTGGAAGTGAGATTCTTCTGATAACAGGTTGAGATTTGCAAAATGAGGAGAACAAAGGGCGTCCTTTCGTAGAAAAAACGGGGGGATGATGAAAAAACTTTGTTCGGTAAGATTGTGAGAGACAGAAGGTAGGGAAAAATATAATGTTTTTTTTGAAAAAATAGGTTGTTGAAACAAAAAAAAAGAGTAATTTTGCTTGTTGTAATATAACGTAACAATCCCCCTGATGGAGCAGCATAAGACAATAGTATTTGAGGAACATACGTTGCATTATCGCGATGAGGGAAGAAACCATGAACAGACGTTGGTGCTGTTGCATGGCTATCTTCAGAATCTTGATATATGGAGTTCGTATGTGCTCTCCTATATGCGTACAATGCATGTCATCACCATCGACCTGCCGGGGCACGGCTATAGCGAGTGTTTCGGCGATGTGCACAGCATGGATTTGATGGCTAAGGCTGTGAAGGCTGTGCTGGACGATGCAGGGGTGGAGCAGTGCGTTATGGTGGGACACTCGATGGGTGGATATGTGGCGTTGGCATTTGCCGATTTGTTCCCACACCATTTGCGTGGGTTGGGATTGCTGCATTCGCATGCTTTGGCCGATACCGATAAGATTATTGAGCGACGCATGGAGACATGCGACCAGGTGATGAACAACCGTGCCAGCTATATTGTGGGTTTCATACCGCCATTGTTTGATGTGAGCAAGCGCAATGAGTTGACATTGGAGATAAAAGACCTTCAGGACCAATGTCTTGAAACCAAGGCCGAGAGTATTGTGGCGGCACAGAGGGGTATGGCATCGAGACCTTCGAGGATTCATGTGTTGCAGTCGCTGGAGGTGCCGACGTTGTTTGTGTATGGCAAGAACGATACCCGGATTCCGGTGGAATTGGCGTTGGCACAGGCGATGGAGGCCCGGCATGCGGAAATATTGCTGCTGGATAATGTGGCTCACATGGCCCACATTGAAGAGCGGGACTATGTGCGCCCGAGGATACAGAACTTTGTGAATACATGCTACATGTAGAGTGGAAAGCAATCCGGGTACAGAAACGCTCTTTTTGGGGGAAGCGTGCGGGGACTGTTGAAACAAGATGGTAACTATCAGAATATATAGGAGGCTTGCATCGCTTTTTGCGGTGGCAGGTATTTTTTTTATTTTTGCCTGCGGAAAGGAGTCGCCTTCCGTGAACCCGAACGATACAATTAACGGTTCCCAATTGATTCCAGATGCCTTTTCGGTAAGTCCAAGAAAACAAGTTTATTTTTCTAAGGGGAATCTTCAAAAAATGGGATTTGCCTTTGTGTCTAACGAGTGGGATTACGGTGGCTATTTCTGTTGGGGTACGGGGAACCGCCCCACTTATTGGTCGTTGGATGATGCTGACTTCTCTTCTTTCTACGATTGGGGTGACTATGTGTCTTATTCAGAGGGTGGATGGCGGACGATGTACGCAGCGGAATGGATCTATCTGTTAGAGAAGAGACCGCAAGCGGAGTTCAAACGGGGTACAGGAAAAGTGTGCGGGATTCATGGCCTGATACTTTTGCCTGACGGATGGAAGGGAGTGGAAGATATTGAGTTCAGTTCGGGCTGCATCAGTTGGGATGACAACGTCTATAACCGAGACCAGTGGATGAAGATGAAAGAGGCGGGAGCTGTTTTTCTGCCTGCATCTGATATGATTTATGAGGGAAATATAAGTGATGGCCATCCTGTCGATCCGGGTCCCCATTACGGAGCCGCCGGATTCTATTGGACAGCCACCCCCAGTGGCGAACCCCAGAAAGCCCAGTGTATGTTCTTTTCAGAAGGGTATGTCTATCCCTCGACAGCACAGAGGCGTTGCTATCGGCAGTCGGTTCGGCTGGTGCGTGATGTGAAGTGAGCGGTTGGCTGTTGGGCTGGTTCTTACTGTGATTGTTTCAGGGTTTCGTGGTTGATGGTGATAAGAGGCTGGTTGATATTGCCTTGAGGATACTGCATGAATTATTTAACAAAATAATTGTTTTATTTCAAAATAAAGTTGTATATTTGTTAGTCCAAAGCAAAACAATTGTTTAATTTAATTAATTAAATATCATGAAAGTAAATGAAATTATGGCTAACCTGGAAGCCAAACATCCGGGCGAAAACGAGTACT
>JAEEGK010009207.1_pt1 | contig 23132 bp, 16 predicted proteins | sample 8958771 | NCBI WGS metagenome assembly JAEEGK01 (sample SAMN16246547, study PRJNA631951) | gut metagenome | biome: gut microbiome; feature: rumen; material: SC-attached | host: Bos | place: Iran: Karaj | collected 2018-10 | reverse complement strand
TAATCACAATTAACGAAAACGTATGGCTTTGTGAAGCCCGCGTAGATCTGGATGATTTAAACGAAGTAATAGGCGCCCAGTTCCCTAATGAAGATTTTGATTCTCTTGGCGGTTTTGTATTTGATTTATTTGGTAAAGTACCTGTAAAATATGAGAAGGCTTCATGGAATAACTATGATTTTATAGTTCAGGACATGGAAGGACATAGAATAAACGTAATTAAGGTAATAAGAAATAATGAAGATGAAGAAAATGAACAGGAATAAAAGGTTTGTTACTGCAGTTTTATTATTGACTCTTTTTTCACCATTAATGGCAGCAGAAAGTAAGAATTCTGCTTCTGTACTTCAGAACTATAATACAGGACTGGAGCTGCAGAATAATGAAAACTTTTATGCTGCATCGCAGTATTATCTTGAAGTTGTAGCCGATAATCCTGCCTTTACCGAAGCCTGGTTTAAGCTTGCAGAATGTTCGTATAAGCTTGGCGAATTTGATTTAGCTCTTCAGTATCTTGAGAATGCCGAAAAATACGAAAAGAATAATAATCAGATCCAGAACCTTAAGGGAATGGTTTATGTTTCTCTTGGAAAAATAGAAGAAGGAAAGCAGATCTTTAATGATATCCTTAAAAAATATCCAAATGATATAGATGCTCATTTTGGTCTTGCAGAAATTGAACTTTATGAAGGAAGATTTTCCGGGGCACAGAATCAGTATCTGGAAGCTCTTAAGCGAAACAATACAAACAGAAAGGCTTTGCTTTCCCTTGCTTTAGTAAATGCCGAACGACAAAATCATACTCAGGCAGTTAATTATTTAAGACAGGCTCTTTCTTATTATTCTGGAGATCCGGAAGTTCATTATCTTGCTGCCATAATTTATTCCATGCAGGGAGATTACATTACAGCCGAAAAGCATTGCCGGATTGCAGTAGAAGTAAACAGTAATTACGACAAGGCTTACGATATGCTTTCTACAGTATTGTATCAGCAGGGAAGATATTCAGAAGTAATTGATATAAGCGATTATTTGATTAGCCGCAATCGTAAAAATACAAATGCCTGGTTTATCAAGGGCGTTGCGCAGAATAAACTTGGAAACACAGCTTCTGCAATTCAGACCTGGACTTCGGGGCTTTCAATTAATCCTCAGGATGAACTTATGCGCAGTGCAATGGAAAATGAAATCCGCAATACGCTTTCTCTTGAAGATAACCGCCGCCGTTCTTATGCTCAGTATCATCTTGATAATGCAAAGCAGTACAATTCACGTTACGATGGTTCCGGGGCTGTTTATGAATATCAGAGGGCACTTTTGCTTGATCCTATGAATTACGAAGCCCGTGCTGCTTATGCAAATATTCTTGAAATAAACGGAATGTACGAACTTTATCTTGAGCAGCTCAAATTTATAAAAGAACATAATTATGAAGGCCTTACAGCCAAGCAAAAGACTTCTGTAAATGACAAGATAGAAGCTTTTGAGTCTCTTCTAATAGACAATCTTGGAAAAAGATGGAATGTAGATCCTTTCTATCTTGATAAAACCCGCTGGAGTATTGCAATCTTCTATGAAGAAAACAATAATTCCTTTATTCATGCAGATACGAACCGCCTGGCTGCAACTGCCGCAGCAGATATTTTCTCCGGTGTTGCAATTACTTCTGTAAAAACCCAGGTAACTCCAATCAGTGGTTTTGGCGAAGCTTTTAAAAATGCCCGGGCCGGTAATTTTGATTACTTTATTGTTCTTTCGCTTAGTGAAGGCGAAAACGATATGACTTTAAACAGCACAATGTATTCCGGACGCACAGGATTGGAAATAACAAAGAATTCGTTTTACTGCACAGGTAACAACCGCTTTAGTACAGTTTTACGCCGCTTCCGTAATTCTGTTTTGGAAAAGCTTACTGTTCGTGGAAAAATCATTGCCCGTAACGGAAAAACTGTTCTTGTAGATCTTGGAAAATCAGAAAATATTGTTGCCGATGCAAGCTTTAAGATTATTAAGAAGGGACAGGTTAAGACTGCAGATTCCGGTTCAGGACTTTATTATAAAGATGCCGATGTTCTTGGAACTTTAGTAATTACAAATGCAGGTGAAGAGATTTCTGAAGCAGTTATCGATAATCATGGTTTTTATGATAAGATAAATATTGATGATGAGATTGTGCTTGCTGCAATGCCTGATACAAAAACAAATAATGATGCCAACGGCAATGCAATTGATAACGTTCCTGCCGCAGACGAAAAGGGTAAGGCAGTTGTTAAAAATGAGGTAAAGGGCGAAGAGCTTGTTGATGAAATCAGGAAGGCTGTAGAAAGACCTTCTATTCTTGACTTGCTTCGCAATATTTATTAAGGGCTAACGGGGGATTTTTATGAAAAAGAGACTTTCTATAATAATCATTTTATTCTCTACGGCAATATTTTTATCTGCTCAAAACCGTCCTGTTGTTCAGGATATTCAGGCAAAGGCTTTTAAAGGGACTAGAATCAATATTTCATGGACTTTGCCTCAAAATCCAGAGCCACAAATCACAAAGCTTTTAATTTACAGAGATACAAGACCAGTTTCTTCTTATAATCAGCTTGCAGGAGCAGAGTTTCTTGCAGAACTTTCTCCATTCGCTACAGCTTATACAGATCAGGTTTTTGATTATAACGATTATTATTATGCGGTAATTGCATTTACCGACAAGCCTTTTGATTTGATTTTTGTTTCCATGAACTCTACTGTAGACGGGGTACATCTTATTGCTCCTGCCGAAAAAGATATTGAGCCTAAGAAAAAAGACGAAGAAAAGCTTTATACAGATGGTGCAATGCGTGAAACTCCGTTGCCGTTTATTAATTATGTAGAAGGTCAGGGAAAGGAAGATGAACTTAGTCTTTCGAATGAGGCTATGCAGGATATTTCTTCGCTTTCTTCGGTTAAAAAAGCAGCCAGAACACGAGTGAGTCCATACTTTTTTGAAGAAGACCTTGTTTCTCCAGATAGCGGAGACGATTTTCTTTTGTTTGATGTACTCAAAACAACCTTTATTCAGGAAAAATATGAAGAAGCTATAGAGCTTTTAATCAAGCTTAATGGTCGAAATATAAGCGAAAGTGTAAGAAACAGAGTTTACTTCTATATAGGTGAAGCTTATTTCTTTACAGGTGACTTTGAAGAAGCTGCAAAATACTTTGTAAAGGTTGCCCAGCAGTATCCGCTGCAGACCAAAATCTGGATGAATTATACTCTGGATAGAATTGCAATTCCTGAGTAATAAGCTGGTCTTTTCCTTCAATTATTGTAAAATTCTCTTATAACTGATATTCTGTAAGAATGTTAGAAGAAATCAAAATACCAATCGAACAATTACGTGAAGAAATTATGAATGTTTGGGGGCGTCTTTGACTCTGCTGCAATAGATAAGTCAATTGCAGAAAAAATGAAGCAGTCCGAAGCTCCCGGCTTTTGGGACGACCATGAGGCTGCCGAAAAGGTTATGTCACAGGTTCGTAAATTAAAGAACCGTGTTGAACCCTGGCGCGAACTGCTCGCCGAAATGGCTGACCTTGATGCTATGTTTGAGCTTGCCGGTGAATCTGGCAGTGAAGAAGATGAAGCAGAAGTAAGGTCAATGTATGACAACGCAAAGAAGAAATTTGAAAAGCTTAATATTTTAAATCTTCTCTCTGGTGAGGTTGATCAAAACGATGCCTTTTTAACAGTACATGCAGGTGCTGGTGGAACTGAGGCTTGTGACTGGGCCTTTATGCTTAGCAGAATGTATCTGAGATGGGCAGAACGTCATGGTTATAAGACAGAAGTTATGGATGAACTCGAAGCCGAAGGTGGAATTAAATCTATAACAATTCAGATTTCTGGTGATTTTGTATACGGTTATCTTAAGGGAGAAGGTGGTATTCATCGTCTTGTAAGGATAAGCCCGTTTGATGCAAATGCAAGACGCCATACATCTTTTGCTTCGGTTTATGTATATCCTGTTCTGGATGATACAATCGAAGTTGATATTAAACCTGAAGATCTTCGTGTAGATACATATCGTGCCGGAGGTAAGGGTGGCCAGCATGTAAATAAAACAGATTCGGCTGTTCGCTTTACCCATATTCCGACAGGAATTGTAGTTGCCTGTCAGACTGAACGAAGTCAGATTATGAACAGACAGTCTTGTATGAATATGCTCAAGGCAAGACTTTATGAATATTACAGAGAACAGAAAGAAAAAGAGAACTCAAAATTTGCGGCAGAAAAAAAGGATATTTCTTTTGGAAGCCAGATTCGTTCTTATGTTTTCTGTCCATATACAATGGTAAAAGATCATCGTACAAAATATTCTGTAGGAAACATTCAGGCTGTTATGGATGGTGATCTTGATGATTTTATGAATTCTTATCTTGTTGCCAAGTGGAAGGGGCTTCCAATGGATGGCTCGGGAGATGATGACGAAGAAGTTTAGTATTATATTTTTAATATTGATATTTTTCTCATTTAAAATTTCTGCTGCCACTCAGTCGGACTGGATCATAGGTGCCCAACAATTTGCCTACTCAGAAAGCAAAGATGATTCTGTTTCGGAAGGAATTACAAAAATGTTTCCGGCACGGATTCTTGAAAAGCTCAGTTCCGGATTGTACAGAACTATTCCTCAGGATGAAAAAATCCAGCGTGAGATTTACAGAATCGAACAGGAAAAGCGGTCTTTGTTTCTTCAGCTTTCGGCCGAAATAAAAAAAAGAGACAGTCTTGTTACGGCAAATTATAAAGAGCGCGAGCTTAAAAAAAAGCTTTCGGAAGAAGATGCAAAAATCCAGAAGATAAAGGATGACCTTGCAAATGATATTAAGAAACAGCAGGAGTTAATCAACAGTAATACAACAGAGGCTCCTCAAGATAAAGAGGCTCTCGAAAAAATAAAATTCTATCAGACAGATATATCGGCTCTGTTTGTCCCGACTAACGAAAGCGCCGCAGCCGGAATCAAAAGTTCATTTTTTGAAGATGAAGTTACAGCTGCAAAAATAAACTGTCTCCTTACAGGAACCATAACTGCTTACGACCAGTATATGTCTTTAACTGTAAAAGCGCTTGTGTATCCGGGTGCAAAAGAGATTGCCGTAATTACGGAAATTGGTTCTATTGACGACGCCGATTTAATGGCTACAAATATTGCGAGCAGGCTTTCGCCCGATATTACAAATTCCATGCCTTGTACTATTCAAATAGGTGTTTTAGACATGGAAGAAAATACCCGCGTTAATACTTATATAGACGATGTTTTGTATACCAATATTGAGTCGGTGCTTACAATAGATTCAGGTGTTCACTTTATTCAGTTTACAGCTGCAGGGTATAAAAACGCAGGAACAAATTATTATTTTGGCGGCGGACATAATTATAAGATCGAAGTAACTTTGGAAAAGACAGAAGAACAGACAATATATATTACTCCAAAAAAAGAAATTGATGGAAAGTTTCTTGTAAATGGACGACCTGCCGAAAAGCTTTCTGATGGCAAAAGCAAAATTGTCATAAACGGAAGTTCTGTGCTGGCAGAATTTATTACAGAAGATAACAAGAGTGCTTATATATATATTCCGGAAAAAAAGCTGGAAGAAGATTCTCTTTATGTTTCAAAGGTAAAACCATTGGATCACAGTGATTTTATAGAAAAGCGTCGAAGAGAAATGTATCTTTCTTATAGTATTCTTGTTACCTCTTTAGTTTCTACAATCGGATTAAGCGGAACTGTTCAAAGCTACAGAAACGTTTTGGGAGATCCGGCAAAACAAAAAAATATAGAAAATCTTAACGAAAAAATTAATACCGCAAATAAATGGGTTTTGGCTTCTAATATTTCTTCGGGAATATCGATTGCATGTGGTGTGTGGTTTGTGTTTGAGCTTTATAGATATTTTAGTGCTGCAAACAGTGTGCTTCCTGTAAGTACAAAAGTTACCACTGATTACATACCGCCGGAACCTGTAGAAGAAGTTACAGACTCCGAAGCGGCTGCTGAGTCTGAAGAAGAGCCTATATCTGAAGATGTGACAGAGAATGTAGTTGAAGTTTTGTAAGGATAAACTAACCTTAAGGAGTACATAAATGAAAAAATCATTTGGAGAAAAATTTCTTGCTCTTTTTAAGAAGAAGTCTGCGTTAACTGACGACTTTTACGAAGAGCTTACAGATATCCTTGTTGAAGGAGATATTGGAGCAAAGACTGCTTTTGAAATTGTAGATGAACTTGAAGAAATCTGCAGCAAAAAGAAAATTAATTCTCAGGAAGAAATTATTCAGGAATTACGCAAGCTTCTTTTGCAATATGTAAAAGCTGTTGAACTTAAGGCTCAGGAAGGTAAGACTAACATCTGGATGATTCTTGGTGTAAACGGTGTTGGAAAAACAACTTCGGTTGCAAAGCTTGCAAAGCTGCTTTCTGCAAACGGAACAAATGTTGTTCTTGCTTCGGCAGATACATTCCGTGCAGCTGCAATTGAACAGCTTGCAATGCATGCAGAAAAAACAGGTGTTCGTGTTGTAAGCCATCAGCATGGTTCAGATCCAAGTGCTGTGGTTTTTGATGCAGCAGACGCAGTTCGTGCAAAAGGTTCCGGCCTTGTGCTTGCAGATACAGCCGGAAGACTTCACAACAAAGAAAATCTTGTGCGCGAGCTTCAAAAAATAAATAAAACCTGCGAACTTAAGGCAGATCCTGATTGCTATAAAAAAATAATTGTAATAGATGCAACAACAGGGCAGAATGCTCTTCGCCAGGCAGAAGTTTTTAATGATGCAGTTGGTGTTGATGCAATAATAATGACAAAATATGATTCTACCGCAAAGGGTGGAGTAGCAGTTTCAATTGGAAGGGAACTGGGGATTCCGGTTTCTTATATCTGTACGGGAGAAAAATATGACGATATTGCTGTTTTTAATCCCGAAGAATATATTGATGAGTTTTTAGGATTATAGGTAGGGGTTTTGAAAAAACTAATTCCTGCAATTTTTTTGCTGACAACTTCGATTTGTTTCGCACAGTTTCATATTGATGAATATGAAGAGCCGGATTATTTAATACTGGCAAAGGGAACGCAAGCGCAGGAATATGTATTTAATTCTTTTCTGGAAAAAAAGACTCCGCAAAGCTTTGATAATATAATGCTCAGAAAATGTTATCAAAAGGGTTTTTCGGGTTATCTTTTTGAAGTAATAGCTCCGGTGTATAAAGGTGTTTATGATTCATCATTTTTTTACAGTGAAGCCTGTGATGACGGTTCGTGGGTAGATTCTGTACTTCTTACGATTGAAGAAGAAAGAATGGGCGAAGAAATCCTTTCTCTCCTTGAAGATGAAACCCTTATAGCTCCTCCAATCATTGAAGAAATTGAGCAGACTTCCGAAACTGAGCAGGAAAAAATAATAATGGATTCTTCCAATCGCCTTAAATTTATGGAAATTGGAAATGAAATCTTTATTCCTCAAGAAAATTCAAAATCCTCTGTCCTGACTCATTATTCAAATAAAGCTGCAATAAGACTTTTTTATGATTCAAAATACAGGCTCATAAAAAAAGAACTTTGGAAAATGAATTCTGTATATGATGCAAGAATTACAGGGCTTGAAAGCTTTGAATATATGGAAAACTCTTATTTAGTGCATACAAAAATTATTCAAAATGAAAGTTATAAAACTGTTTCCAAATACAATCAGGATGGTTTAGTTATAGAGGCAAAAAAATATGCTTCAATAAAGCAGGATGACGAACTGGAATTTGATGACCTTGGGGAATATGAAGCCAAGCCATTATCTACAACAACCTGGAAGTATGATTCCGAAAAGCGTGTTATTGAAGAAAAAATAATTGCCAATAAAACTGTAAAAACTCAAAAATTCATTTATAATGAAAATGGCGATATTTACGAATATTATGAAAATGGAAGTCTTAAAATAAAGACAGAATATACAAAGCAAAAGGGTTATTACACAAGCACCATCTATTTTGATGCAGTAAACAGTGTAAAAACCGAATATAAAAACTACACCAAAATCCGCGATATTTATATGGCAAATGGGGTAGAAACAAGGGTAAAGGTTTATGAATAGAAAACAGACTTTATTTTCTAAAATTAACTGGATTCAGACTGTCGCAAACCGATTTGCCCGTGTAGACCGCAAGGGACGTTCTGCAGTTACCTCCATGCTTTCTACTCTTGGAATCTGTTTTGGAGTTATGACTCTTATTACCGTTATAAGCATAATGAACGGATTTCAAATGAATTTTATAGACGCAATTATGGAAGTTTCTTCCTATCATCTTAGGGTAACAGATGTTCAAAAGGAACATGAAGACGACTTTTATAAGCTCTGCAAAGAAAATAAAAGTATTTTATCGGTAACTTCTTTTTATGAAGCACAGACTCTTATGACAGATCAATATGGAAAAGAGAGTGCGGCTATAGTAAGGGCTGTAGAAAAAGATGTGTTTGAAAAGGATGAAGGCTTCAGACGGGAATTACAGATTGTAGACGGAAGCTTTGATCTTTCTGAATCTGATTCAATTGTACTTGGTTATACTCTTGCGCGCCAGCTTAGGGTCATGGTTGGAGAAACTGTAAACTTTCTTGTTTTAAGCGGTGGAAGCGATGTGACTCTTTTGAGTAATGACAGAACCTTTGTAGTAAAGGGGCTTTTTAAGACAAATTATTCTGATATTAACAGTGCTTATTGTTTTATTAATCAACAAGCAGCCGAAAAATACTTTGGTAAAGATTCCGAAAAAATTTATGGTATAAAGCTTAAGAATTCGCAGGAAGACAGTAGAGTTACAGCTGTTTTGCAAAGTAAAGACCCATCTCTAAATATTCAATCCTGGCGCGATTATAATAAATCCTTTTTTGGCGCACTTAGAATAGAAAAAAACATGCTGCTGCTGCTTGTGGCTTTAATTTTTGTTGTTGTGGGAATAAATATTTACAATGGAATGCGCCGTCTTGTTTTTGAACGTCGCAGCGAAATTGCAATCTTTTCTGCTATTGGTGCCGAAAATAAAGACATAAAGTCAATCTTTATTGTACGGGGCTTTACAACCGGTGCAATAGGCTCCTTTTTTGGAGTTGTCCTTGGACTTTTTATAAGCGTTAATACAAACTTTATGTTTAATGCGGCATCACATTTGATGTATTTTTTGCAGTATACGGTTACTGCGATTTTTAACCATGAAAATCTTATGTACATACAGGAAAATTCTTCCTATATGGTGTATGCAAACATTCCTGCAAGAATCTTCTTCAGGGAAGTTGTAATGATTGCGCTTTTTGGAATTGCTTCTCCTCTCCTGGCTTCGTGGGCGGCAAGCAAAAATGTTCTTAAAATGACTATAGCGGAGGTTCTTCATCATGAGTGATACAATAATCGAAATAAAGGATCTTGAAAAAACTTATTTCTCTGATAGTGAAGAGCTCACAATCCTTAAGGGACTTAATCTTACAGTCGCTCAAGGCAGCAAGATTGTAATTGTTGGAGAAAGCGGCAGTGGAAAAAGTACACTGTTAAATATAATTGGCGGAATAGATAAAATTACTTCGGGTTCTGTTATTGCAGGAAAGTGGAATCTTTCTAAAATGAGTGAGTCTTCAATTTCGGAATACCGCTCAAAATTCCTTGGACTTATCTTTCAATTCCATTATCTGCTTAAGGATTTTACTGCGCTCGAAAATGTTTCTATGCCCGCTTTAATTGCCGGTGTTCCAAAAAAAGAAGCTGCTCAAAAGGCTGAACAGCTTTTGCAGGATGTAGGTGTATATGACAGAAAGGATCATCTTCCATCCCAGCTTTCGGGAGGAGAGAGACAGCGGGTTGCTGTAGCGCGTTCTCTTATAAATGATCCTTCCTTAATTCTGGCAGATGAACCTACCGGAAACCTGGATCCTGCAAATGCTTCTTTAATCGGTGAACTTCTTTTTTCTATGGTAGAAAAATACAATAAGACTTTGCTGCTTGTAACTCACGATTATTCAATCGCAAAGAACGGTGATATCTGTTATAAAATTTCAAACGGACATCTTGAAAGCACAGATTTGAGGAGTAAGTAAAAATGACTTTTGGAGCGTCGCTTCTATTTGCAAAAAGTCTGATTTTTCCTCGTGCCGAAAAAAAGTCTTCTGCCAGAAGAAGCCTGTGGGGAGCTCTTTTATGCATAGGGTTAAGTATTGTGCCGCTTATTGTAGTTCTGTCTGTTACTAACGGAATGATACAGGGAATGACAGATAGAATTATAGGACTTTCTTCCAGTGATATACAGGCTTATATTTCTCCAAAACTTCCAGAAACAGCACAGGCAGATACTTATAGAGAATATGTAAAAAATTATTTTAATATAGATGGTGTAAAAGAAGTTCATCCCGAAATTGGAATAACAGCTCTTGCTGCAGGAAAAAAGATGAGGACTGGTGCTCAGCTTCGTGCGGTAAATACAGACATTTTTATAAAAAACCAGGCTTTTAAGGATCTCTTTACAATAACAGAAGGTGATATTAATGATTTTGTAGGCGCCACTACAGATGACCAGGTAGAAAAGAAGGCGGTGATAGGACAAAAAATGTCCGAGCTTTTGGACCTTCATTCGGGAGACACCTTTAGAATTGTTACAATAAAAACTGTAAATGGCAAGCAGTCTCCAAAGCTCACTTCATTTAAAGTAAGTGCGATTGTTTCATCCGGCTATCAGGAGCTGGATGCACTGTGGATTTTTATTCCGTTAGAAACTGTTTATGATTTTGTTTCACTTTCAAATGCAAGCTTTACAGTTATGATTGGAACAGGAAATTCCTATTCGCCAGACCTTGTACGCATACAAAAAGCCTTAAAAACAAAATATGGAAAATATGCAAACTTTTACCGCTGGGACCAGGTGCACGAAGCTGAATTTGAAAACTTTTCTTCTACCAAAGTAATGCTTGTTTTTGTAATGATTTTAATTGTTCTGGTTGCTTCTATAAATATTTCTTCTGCAATAGTTATGCTGGTAATGGAACGACGCAAAGAAATTGCAATTTTAAAAAGTATTGGTGCAACACCTTCGGGAATTACATTTTCATTTATTCTTACAGGAGTTTCCTGCGCTCTTGGAGGCCTTGCCGTTGGACTCCCGCTTGGACTTTTTGCTGCTGTAAATGCAAATGAAATTGTTCATTTTATAGAAAAGGCTGTGAACTTTTTAGCAGAGGTCGGTTATTTAATTAAAGGAATCCCTGTTGAGGAAATTAAAATTATAAAGCTTATGGATCCAGCTTATTATCTTCAGACAATTCCTGTAAATCTTCCTATATCACAGGTATTGTTAATTTCCATAGCTACAGTTCTTCTAGCCCTTTTAGTTTCTATAGTTCCTTCCGTAAAAGCCGGAAAAGAAAAACCACTTGATATTTTGAGGAAAGCATAGAGAAGAAATGAAAAAACTGTCCCTAGTGACAAAAATAAGCAGTGCGGTTTTTCTCTTCATACTGACAGTGGTTTTGGCCGTGTCAGTTCCTGTGTTTTTCAGGCTTGAAAAGGTTTTAGATTCTTATACTCAAAAATTTTCAAACCAGCTTACAAGTTATTCGGGGCTAACAATTTCTTATGAATCGATTTCTCCTTCTATTTTTGCCTATCTTGGAATTAAAGGAATTAAAGTAACAGATTCGCAAAACCGTGTGTTAGCTCAGGTTAAAAATACAAAGGTAAAATATAAAATTCTTCCATTATTAAAACGAGATTTTGATTCCATAATTAAATCAATTGTAATTGATGGAGTTGTCATAGACGCTGTTCCATTAATAGATTTTGTACAGCAGCTTCAAGAACAGCAGAATGTTCTTACAGAAAATCAGGAAGAAAAAGCTCCTGCTGATGTTTATTCTATAATTAATACTGCAATCGATTATATTCCAAAAAATATTACCCTCAAAAATCTGTCGCTTAACTATCAGAATAAACCAATCGATACTTCCTTACTTGTAAAAGAAATCAAGGTTGTTAATTCCGAAAACCGCGATTATATAAGCTTTAATGTAAAAAGCGAAGTTAACGCATCTTTTTCAAAAAGCATTCAGGCAAATGGTAGTGCTTCTTTTAATGGAAGAATTACAAGAGATATAGAAAATTCATTTACATATATAAATCTTTCCAACTTTGCAGTTGCCGATTACAGATTTAATAAATTTAATTTTCTTATTTCTTACAATAATAAGAAGCTTGATGTTCATACCGTTCAAAATGTAATTCCTGTAGACCTTGCTGCCAACTATGATTTTTCATCCGGCGAAACCCAAATCTTACTGCAGACAGAAAACCTTATTCCATCTGCCTTGCTTTCTCAAGCCGGAAATCAAAAAATTAAACAGGCCTTAAATGCGCTTTCGGTTTCGATGCAGGCTGGTTTTTCTTATAATATCAATGACAATAGTATTTCATATTATGCAGACGGTAATGTGAATGTTGGCGAAGCTTTGTTCAGTGAAGGGGCTGTTGTAAATTTAAAATTTAAGGGTGATGACAAAGAATTAATCCTTCAAAACTTAAGTGCGCACGGCAACAATATTAATGGCGATATAAATCTTTCGCTTATATTCAAAACGCTTCAGGTGAGTGGTCTTGTAGATTTACAGCAGTTTGTTCTGCCTAACGGAAAAACAATTTCTACAGAAGTTTATTTTGATCCTCTTACAGATGCAGGTTTTATGTTCTTTTCTCCACAGATATTTATTGGAGAAAAAGTTCTTACTGCTCTTCAGGCTATGGTAATGCCTCAAAAGGATTCAATTGATTTTGAATTTGAAGTAAACGATTATTCTCATATTGATCAGAACAATCAGGGAATAATAAAAATTGACGGAAGCTATCTTACAGAATCAAATTACATTCAGTCCAGCGTTTCGCTTGAAAGTATTTATCTGGAAACAATTCTTTCTCTTGTGGGAGAAGTTTTAAATCAAAAAGAAGCAGAGGCTGTCACCTCAATGCTCCCGGCAATTTCTGATTACATGTTCTCCGGAGAAGGTTATGCCTCTACAGATTTTAGTTCTGTTTCATTTAATCTTCCGTACCTTGTAATTGCTAATACTCAAAAAGATAATCAGTTCCTGATGCTTTCGTTGAACGGAAATGAACAGTCAATTCAGCTGAACCGATTTAATTTAATTTACGGCGGGTTTGCTCTGGATGCTACTGCATCTTTAGATACAATGCCTGGAACAACCGACAAATTCTATACAATAGAAATAATTTCATCTTCAATTCCTTATAATTTTTCGGGAAGCATTATGCCCGAAATTATAACCGTTACCGGAGATTATGGTACCGATGCCCAGATAAGATTAGGTAACAATAACTCAATAGAAGGTTTTGTAACATTTGCAAATCTTCCTCTCATAGTGAATGATGCTACTTATATCCTTTCATTAGATACTCTGTTTGATTACAAAAAAGAATCTGGTCCAGAACTTACACTCCAGCATTTACAGGTAGAAAAGGATGATCCGGATTCCTCTGTAAATCCAAGACTTGAGCTTTCGGGCAGCGGAACAAAATATGGTGCTCAGATTCATGATATTTCTTATACCGATTTGTATTCTTCTTTACGCGGAACTTCAGATCTTACAGTAAATTTTGAAAACGGTATTTTAAACTCAGCCGGCATTCAAATGAATATTCGTGATGATTTGACCGAAGAAGCTCTTGTTATAGATGCAAATGTTTCAAATCCGGATAATGTTGAACTGAATAAAGACAACGTAATGAATTCTCTTTATGTAAATGCTATGATTCAGGCTTCACACTTTAGCCTGAACCGATTTATGGCAATAAGAAATAATGATAATGAAATTTCTGCAAGCTTTTATATTTCGGGAACCATGGAACATCCTTATGCAACAGCTTCCATAGAAAAAATGTCCTTCCTGCTTAATAATGAAATTGTTTCTGCAAACGGTTCGCTTATTCTCGAAGAAAAAGATATTACCTTAAATGATTTTACCTTATCCGGCGTTAAATGGAAATTCTCTGATGCCGGCGGTAATTTCTCTTTAAATGATTTTACCGGAAAGATGAAGGCTACAATGACTACGAGTGGCGAAAAAAATATAAGAATGCCGCTGGTGCTTACTGTCGAAGATTCTTATATTCCGGAAAATTCACTGTTCCCTGAATATTTTACGGCAAAGCTTTCCTGTCCTGAACTTTCGGGAACACTCTTTAAAAAGCCTTTGTCTTTTGATCTGTTCTTTAATTATTCTAAGGATTTCCTTTCGTTTTATTCTTCGGACAATGTAGGCTTCTATGGAAATTTTAATAAACAGGATGGACTTTATGCCTCATTAAAAACCGGAGATATAATGTCTGCCGAACTTACCGGAAGCTTTGAAAAGGGATCCGAGTTTATAAAAATTTCAAATGTAAACGTAAACCTCAAAAAGCTTCTTCAAAATGTTACATTTGATGATTTTGTTATAATAGAGCAGGGTATTCTTAAAGGAAGTCTTACAATAAGAAATCCTGCAGATACACCTGATTTTAAAGGTGCGTTCTCTATTTCTACACCATTGTTCCAGATGCCGACGGTTTTTGATCAGAGAATTTCTACAGAAAAGATTCTTATTACAGCTGCCAATAATGAATTCTCTGTTTCCGAAACAGTTTATAACCTGAAAAACACTCCAAAATTCAAAATGAGTTCAAGAGTTTATATGAACAAATGGGCAATGGATCGTTTTGAAATGAGGCTTACTTCTCTTTCAAAACAGCTTGTTCCTGTGAGCTTTAAAACTCCTGTAATGAAGATTGAAGGTGACACTGAGTGTGATTTTACGTTGACTTTTGAAAATAACAATCTGGATTTCAGCGGTTCATTTTTTGTAGAAAATATGAATATTGAATCAAATCTTTCAGATCTTACAAATCTGAATAACGAAGAAGCAAATAATGGCACAATGAATAATTTTTCATTAACTTCTGATATAAAACTTTCGCTTGGAACTCATGCAGCCTTGAATTTTAATCCTTTGCTGCGCTGTATTTTTGTTCCTCATACTTCTTTGTCATGTAAAATTAATACTGCTTCAAATACTTACCTGATTGACGGTTCACTCTTGCTTAAATCCGGTGATGTGGCATATTTGAGCCGAAACTTCTATATTAAGGAAGGAGCAATCAAGTTCAATCCGCTTGATATTGCCAATCCTCAGGTAACAATCAGAGCCGAAACCCGCGAAAGAGATACAAACGGAGACATGATAAGAATCATTCTTTCTGCCGAAAACCAATATCTGCTTGATTTTAATCCTGTTTTCTCTTCAGTTCCACCTAAATCAGAGAACGATATTAAGCTTTTACTTGGTCAGATTGTGCTTGCCGACTCAGATTCGGTTGGAAAACTCATGGTTTCGGCAGGTGAATACTATTTGCAGTCTACTCTGGTACGTAATTTTGAAAACAAGTTGCGAGATTTTCTGAATTTTGATATATTTTCAGTACGTACTAATATATTACAGAATACTATTCAATTGAATGATCAAAGAAATAAAACAAAAGAACTTACAATCGGTAACTTTTTTGATAATTCAACTGTTTATATAGGTAAGTACCTGGGAAGTGCGTTGTATGCAGATGCAATGTTAAATATGTCGGCATCGGATTACCATGATGTTGATTATCTGTCTGCCAGCAGCATTCTTTTTCAACCTGAATTTGGTCTTGAACTTGAGCTGCCTGTTATAAACATAAGGTGGGATATGGCCTGGAAGCTGACTCCGGGAGTACAGCTCCAATCTTTTGTTCCGGCTACGACGGTATCACTTTCCTGGAAATTTACATTTTAAAAAGTGTGTTTTAAAACACCAGTTTGGAGATTTGTATGCGTCATCGTTTTTTTGGCATATGTTTAATTTTATTTATATTTACCGGAAGCTTTTCTTCATTGTTTGCACAGGAAGAGGATAGCGACTGGTATTGGAATCAGCCGGTTACCAAAATTGAATTTGATGGGCTTAAGACTATAAAAAAATCAGAGCTTACCGGTATTACAGGTTCCTTTGTAGGAAAACCTTTTACCGAAGAATTGTATAACGACATTCTTGATAAGCTTTACTCTCTTGATTTGTTTGAAGATATTGAACCTTATGCAAAACATGATAAAAATCCGGATAATGTACTTCTTGTTTTTAAGGTAAAAGAATTTCCAATAATTTCTAAAATTACATTTAAAGGCAATAAAAAAATCCGAAAGGCAGAATTAGACGATAAGATTAAATCAAAGGTTTTAGAAATTTATGTAGAAAATCAGGTTTTAAATGATGAACGTCTTATCCGTGAATTTTATATTGAAAAAGGCTATCAGGATTCAATTGTAACTCACTCTATTGAAGTAACAGAAGATGGAATTGAAGTTACATTTACAATTGAAGAAGGACGTAATACTGTTATCAGCGAAATTCATATGCTGGGTAACACAATTGTTTCTGAGCGTACCCTTAAGAATAAAATCTCTCTCAAAGAAATTGGTTTCTTAAAAGACGGAGCTTATCAGAGTGCGGCTCTGGAACAGGATAAAAAGACAATCATAAGTTATTATAATGAACGCGGTTATATTGATGCCGGCATTATGGATGTTAAAATCGAATCCAGTGTAAACGAAGAAAAACAGAGAAACGATCTTGTCATAACCTTCATCATTCAGGAGGGTTCACAATATACTTTTGCCGGTCTTACAATAACAGGAAATGAAATTTATACTTCAGAATATCTTTCTTCTTTTATGAAGCTCAAAGAAGGTCAGATTTTTAATTTTATTAAGTTTGAAGAAGGAATTACTGCAATCACAAATGTTTATTATGATTCCGGTTATATTACAAACGGCTATTATCCTGTACCAACAAGAGATACAGACAGACGCGAAATTTCTTACAGTCTTGTAATCGAAGAGCGCGCACGAAGTCATGTAGAAAACATAATCATAAAAGGAAATAATAAAACCAAGGATTATGTAATTACACGAGAAATCCCAATTCAATCTGGAGATGTCTTTACACGTGATAAGGTTATTGCTGCAATGCGTAATCTTTATAATCTTCAATATTTTTCGAACGTAGTTCCTGATGTTCTAAGCAGTTCAGAAGAAAATCTTGTAGATGTAGTATTCTCGGTAGAAGAAACAAGTACAGTTGTTCTTAATCTTGGTATGGCTTTCTCTGGAATTACAGAACCTAATGATATTCCAATTTCTCTTAATGCAACTGTTTCAAATTCAAATCTTTTTGGAGAAGGTAAGGGAATTTCGAGCACTCTTAATATTGCAAAAAAATCCCAGACTATAGATTTTTCTTATTCGCAGAACTGGATTGGAGATTTTCCGATTGCCTTTAGTGAATCCCTTTCTTTATCTCATACAAACAGTAATTCACCTGTTATGATGTACCAGCCAAATGGAACGCTTGACCTTTACAGTTACTATGTAAACTATGAAGGTTTTTCTGCAACTCTTGGTTCTTCTCTTGGACGCAGATGGTATCCTAATTTTGCAATTCTTTCTTTGTCCGGCGGTATTACCAACACAGTTACAAAATATAAATTTAATGAAAACGCCTTTGTACCTGTAGATTCAAATCTTTCTATGTATGCAAATCGTGTAGGTTTGTCAAACTCAATCTGGACAAGCTTCTCTATGGATAACCGCGATATTAATTATGATCCTTCAAAAGGATGGTTCGCAAGCCAGAAAATTGCCTTTAACGGACTTGTTCCGGTGCTCGAAAAAGAATTCTTTATAAGTTCAGATACAAAGCTCGAAGGTTATCTTACATTATTTAATTTACCTATAGGAGAGAAGTTCGCATTTAAAGGAATCCTTGCCGGTTATACGGGACTTACAATGCTCTTCCCGCTTAACAATTCCGTTATCAGTGATTCCAACAAACCTTATATTGACGGTATGATTACAGGACGCGGATGGCCGGAGCTTTATCGTTCTGCCGAAGCAAAAGGTAAGGTTTTGTGGAATACACAGATTGAATTACGCTTCCCAATCATTCAGGGGGTTGTTGGTATAGATTTCTTCCACGATGCTGTTGCTGTTAAGCCTGAGATCAAACAGATGTTTAACAAGCTTTCTATCAGTGACTTCTACTTTAGTATGGGACCTGGAATCCGCTTCCTTATGCAGCAGTTCCCACTCCACCTGCTTTTTACCTGGCGTTATCAGATTGTTGATGGAAAGGTTCTCTGGGGTGGAAAATACGGCTTAGATGCTTATCAGTTCGTACTTTCATTTAATATTGTAAACAGATAAAATATAGCTAGGAATATGAGGTATAAAATGACAATGAAAAAATCCTGGAAAATCGCAATTGCTATTAGTGCTTTATTTTTGCTCACAGTTGCAAATGCAGCTGCACAGCAGATTACAAAATTTGGAGTAGTAGATACTTCAAAGGTTTACAGTGTTTACTTTAAGAACTCTGCGCCAATCCGTAATTATGAAAAGAAAAAGGCAGAGTTTCAGGAAGAAATTGAAAAGCGTACTTCAGAGTTAAAATCTCTGCAGCAGAAAAAGCTTGAATATGAAAAGAATGGAAATGATAGTCAGGCCTTAAAGCTCGAAGCCGAGATTACAAAAAAGACAGACTATCTTACTGAATATACAAATGCAAAGAACGTTGAACTGGATTCAATGCTTAAGTCTCTTGAATCTTCTGATGATTTTTATAAAAAGCTTTATAACACGCTCGGACAGATTGCAGAAAGCGGCGGTTACAGTATGATTTTAAGTCTGCAGGCTTCCAATTCAATTTTGTGGTACAGTAATTCTGTAGATATTACAGAGCAGGTAATTCAAAAGCTTGGATTGTAAAAGATGATGGATGACCAGCAGAACCTTACACCGATGATGGTTCAGTATCGGTCGGTTAAGCAGCAGTATCAAAACGAAGTTTTATTTTTTCGTCTGGGTGACTTTTACGAAATGTTTGATGAAGACGCAGTTGAGGTCTCCAGGCTTTTAAATTTAACATTAACACACCGTGCATCTCAAAAGATGTGCGGAATCCCTTATCATGCTGCAAAGGTTTATATTGCCCGTCTTTTACGCCTTGGAAAAAAAATTGTCATCTGTGAACAGGTTGGAGAAATCCCTCGTGGTGGCAAGGGTATTACAGAACGAAAGGTTGTAGAAATTATTACACCAGGAACTGCTATGGAAGCAGAATATCTGGAAGGGAATAACGCCAACTATCTTGCTGCTCTTTCGGTTGTAAAGGGAAGGGCAGGCTTTGCATTTATTGATGTTACAACTTCTTCTTTTAAGGCAACCTCCTGGCCTGCAAACAAAATGGGTGAAAACTTTGCAAAGGAATTAAACAGAGCAGGGCCTAGAGAATTACTGCTTCCTCTTTCATTAAAAAATAATGATGATATTCAGAGCGTACTTAGTGGCAGAACAGAAATTGCAGTTTCATATTATCCAGACTGGGATTTTAATATTGAGTTTTCGTACAAGCGGCTTCTGCAGCAGTTTAATACCTTGTCGCTAAAATCATTTGGCCTTGAAGAAACAGATGCCGAAATTGCACCGGCAGGCTTTCTTCTTGATTATCTTGATAAAACTACAAATACAAAAATCCCACATATTACAGAAATCATTAAATATTCAGACTGTGATTTTCTTATTATGGATGATTCTTCGCGCCGTAATCTTGAAATTACAGAAAACATGCGTGACGGAACTTCTTCGTACTCGCTCATTGAATGTGTAAATTATACAAAAACTGCAATGGGAAGCCGACTTTTACGCAGCTGGCTCATGTTCCCGCTTACAGATTGCAATGCAATTTATACACGTCAGGATAGAATTACTTCTCTTTATGAAGACAGAGATATCTTAAATAAGCTTCAGACTGATTTATCTGTAATTCTTGATGTTGAGCGTCTTGCTGGGCGTGTTGCAATGGACAGGGCTCATCCAAAAGATTTACAGGCACTCCGTTTGAGCCTTGAGTCATGGGCAAAAATAAAGGAATACCTTACAGGTTATGATTTTTCTTTCATTGAATCAGAAACTTCAAATAAAATTATAGACCTTATTCAAAACTCAATACTTGATGATCCTTCTACAGCTCTTACAGATGGTGGAATAATCAGACCGGGCTGGTCAGAAGAGCTTGATCACTGGCGTCAGATTCACGACAACTTTAATAAAGTCCTTGAAGCCTATGAAGAAGAAGAACGTGATAAAACTGGAATAAGCACTCTTAAAATTAAATACAACAATGCAAGCGGATACTTTATTGAAGTTTCAAAAGGTAAGCTTTCTGCAGTGCCTGCTCATTTTATAATGCGACGTGCTTTGGTAAACGGAGACAGATATACTACCGAAAAGCTTCAGTCTCTTGAAATGCAGCTTAATGAAAGCTCTACAAAAATCCTTGAGCTTGAACGCGATTTATTCCTTGAAGTTCGTGAACAGATAAAGCAGCATATTCAGTATCTTCTTCAGCTTGCAGATGAAATTGCAACAACTGATGTAACTGCTTCTTTAACGTTTGCCGCAGTTCAGAATCGCTGGGTACGTCCTCAAATAGATAATTCTACAGTTTTTGATATTACAGAAGGTAGACATCCTGTTGTAGAAGCTCATTTGCCAAGCGGTGAGTTTGTTCCAAATGATGCAAAAATCAGCGCAGACTTGAATGACGGCATTCCTTCCTTTGATTTAATTACTGGCCCAAACATGGCCGGTAAAAGTACATATCTTCGTCAGAATGCTTTGATTGCTCTGTTAGCTCAAACAGGCTCTTATATTCCTGCTGTAAAGGCACGTATTGGCATTGTAGACCGCATTTTCTGTCGTGTAGGCGCCAGCGATAATCTTGCAAAGGGAGAATCTACCTTCCTTGTAGAAATGATGGAAACTGCAAATATCCTTCGAGCCGCTACAAATCGTTCACTTGTTATTATGGATGAAGTAGGGCGCGGAACTTCTACCGAAGATGGACTTGCTATTGCACGTGCTGTTTCTGAATATCTTCTTGATAACGTAAAGTGTAAGACGATGTTTGCTACACATTATCATGAGCTTACAAGAATGGAGCACGAGTCGCTTCAAAAGCTTTGTCTTCAGATAAACGAAGAAAACGGAAGCGTCGTATTTATGAGAAAGGTTATACCTGGAATTACTGAAAATTCTTATGGTATTCATGTTGCAAAGCTTGCAGGCCTTCCTCAAAGCGTAATTGACCGTGCAAATGTAATACTTCAGCATATTCAGACAGTTGCTGCAGACAAACCTGTTATGGAATCTGATATTCCACAAAGCCTTGCACAGCCACAGCTCCCTGCAAATACACCAGGTCTCTTCAGTGACGAAGAAATCATCATTTCCGAAATGCTTTCGTGCGATACCGATAATATGACTCCAATGGAAGCATTAAAGCTGCTTGCAAAGTGGAAAAACAGCCTCATGGGCAAATAATCAACTTTTTTTCAAAAATCTTCTCAAAAAACTTCCCTTTTTCGCAAAATAAAATGTTAACTATAGTGTATGAAAAAACTATGGTATCTTGTAAAGCTTGGAATTAAGGCTTTGCTTAGAGTAGTGTTTGCAGTGATTTCTGGCGGGGAAGAATGCGTTGTATGTGGCAAAAAATCTTTTCTTTATCCTGTGTGCAGAGAATGTAGAAGCGATTATCTTGCTATAAAAGATCGCGACCCGTTTGAAGGACGCTGCCGCATTTGTGGAAAAGAATTGCTATCTACAAAAGAAACCTGCTTTGATTGTCGTGCAAAACCTGTAGTTGAACATGTAGACAAAATGCTCCCTTTGTTTCCTTACAGAATATGGAATAAAGAGCTTATGTTTATGTGGAAATCACAGGAAATCAGGGCTTTATCCTTGTTTTTTGCAAAGATACTTAATGGCGTGCTGAAAAATCTTGGCGCAAAGGTAATAATTCCTGTTCCTCCGCGCAAGGGTAAGCTTCAGCAAAAGGGTTGGGATCAGATTGACGAGCTGTGCAATCTGCTTGAATACATTTATGGTTATAAGATTCTGCGCATTTTAGAGCGATCAACACTTATACAGCAGAAAAAACTAGGCAGAGAAGGGCGCCTGGAACAAATCGGCAAAGCCTATAAGGTTGTTTCGCCAGAAAAGCTGCAAAAATCCCTAAAACCATTCGATGGAAGGCTTCCAAAAGAGGTAATTTTACTAGATGACGTCTGCACAACCGGTGCCACTCTTGAAAGTTGTTCCATTTCATTAAAGGAGGTAGGAATTATTTCAATAATTGGAGTAACCTTATTCGTAGTAGACTAGAGGCCAATAAATATTCTTATGGAATTGATATCAGAAAAAAAATGCGGAGCAGCAAAATGGGTTTTACGGAACGTCCTCTTCCTTTAGTGGAGCAATGGCGCAGGACAGCTAATGATTTTTTAAGTTTAAATGTTTTCAGCCTGCGCCTAAAGTTTTGCAAAGCAAAACTTTGAACAGGCTTACATATTCGTGGAGCATTTTTTTTCAAACATGGTTTCATTCATATTTATATTGCAAAATTCTCCTTTTGGGAGTATTATATAATATAGTAATAATATTTTGGGGGAAATATGGCTTCAGAAGAAACACAATTCCAATTGGTAACCTTTCAACTTGGCAATGAGTTATATGGTGTTAACATCATGGATGTAAAGGAAATTGTTCGTTTACAGAATGTGCGTGTTATTCCGAATTCTCCTTATTATGTAGAAGGAATTATTAATCTGCGCGGTGAAATTATCCCGATCATTGATTTACATAAACGATTTAGAATTCAAGCTCTTGAAAAAGAAGAAACTGATTTTGAAGGCGGTTTTATTATCCTTAATATTGATAATAACAAGATTGGTATTATTATCGATAAGGTCGCAAGAGTAGTTGTTGTAAAGGCAGAAGATGTAAAAGAGCCTCCGCAGATGCTCACAGGTATTGGTTCTGAATATATCAAAGGCGTTATACGTGAAGACAATGGATATCTTATAATGCTGAATATTCGGAAGTTATTTGATGCAAAAGAATTACAGAAAATAATCGATTTAGGTTAATGATACAAACATAC
>JAEEGK010009204.1_pt1 | contig 23134 bp, 13 predicted proteins | sample 8958771 | NCBI WGS metagenome assembly JAEEGK01 (sample SAMN16246547, study PRJNA631951) | gut metagenome | biome: gut microbiome; feature: rumen; material: SC-attached | host: Bos | place: Iran: Karaj | collected 2018-10 | reverse complement strand
GTATTTGAAAGGACTTATTAAAGATGAGTGGATTAACTAAAGAACAATTTGAAGATTGGATATGGCGTCTTCGCTATGTCGAAGTAGTCATTGGTTATAAAGGCCAAAGATATCACATCGAGGGATATAACAAAAAATATGTTATTGGTATATTCGAAAAAAAAGAATACAAAATAAAAGAATGGATAGAAGTGGTAGGTAATTCAAACGATGATGCTTATAACAAACTAATGAATGAGCCATTATTTGGAGGAGAAGCATTGAAAGACATTATTGATAAAATTGAATGGTTGGAAGGATAATCATATCTTTAAAAATAAAACGGATAATCATTGTGGACTATCCGTTTTTTTAACATTTTGTCTCCAGTTGTCGGCACCCTAATATGTTTTAATGTCCAATTGTCCGTACACGAATTTGCTCTCATAAAAAAAGAGGAATAAAATCCTCTAATTAATGTAAATACCATAACGGAACTTATGCTTCGTTTTTCTTAAGCTATTCTTTGTTCGTTTTCAGAATCAAAGATGAACAATTTATCAAGATTTAAACAAATATCGATCATTGGATTAGCGTTAATGTAATCTTCATATTTAGTTTTTACTAACAAAGTCATTCCACATAAATTAGTGTGAACAATTAATTCGGTACCAACTAATTCAACGCTTTCTCTCTTTACTTTGATATTTTGTGATGGGTTTTCTTTTTCACTATCTTGCTCTAAATAAATGTCTCCTGGTCTAATTCCAAGAATGACTTTTTTGCCATCATAATCTTTCAAACTATTGATGTATTTTTGCGTAGCTTTCATTTTTAAAGGTTGCTCCGTGCCAACATCGAAGATGAATTCGCCTTTTTGATATATGGCATCAATAAAATTCATAGGAGATGAACCGATAAAACCACCAACGAATTTGTTAATTGGGTTATTGAATACTTCGTGTGGAGTACCAATTTGTTGAATATAACCGTCTTTCATAATAACGATGCGGTCCGCCATTGTCATCGCTTCAATTTGGTCATGGGTGACATATATAGTAGTGGCCCCTACAGATTCATGAAGTTTTCTAATTTCATTTCTTGTTTGCACTCTTAATTTAGCATCTAAATTAGATAATGGTTCATCCATTAAGAAGACCTTTGGTTTTCTAACCATCGCTCTACCTAAAGCGACACGTTGTCTTTGTCCACCAGATAAAGCCGCTGGTTTACGATATAAATAAGGTATTAAATCAATTTGTTCGGCGACCTTATTAATATCGATATCCATTTCTTCACGTGTTGGTTTTCTTAATTTAAATAAAGGCACTTCATTATTATTTAGATATTCAATTTGCTTTTTTAATTCTTCAATAGTCTTATTTAATTGAATATTTTTTTGTTCTAATTCATTTAATAATTCTGGTTTTTTATTACTTAATGCATTGTTATAAGCAATCGCTTTTTCAAATTCTTTAACTTGGTGTTCTAATAAATAAATACGATATTCATCTTTACCGATTAATTGCTTTTTATTATTAGCGATTTCTTTTTCAAAATCATAAAGTTTAGCGTAAAGTTCTTTTCTTTTTTCTAATAATTCTTTATCGATTTTGCCTCTTTTCGCTAAGCGATTAACGGCTTTAATTCCTTTTAACAAAGCGCTTTTTTCTTTTAATAAAGCATTTATTTTTTCATTATCATTATCTTTTTCATAAATAGGGAACGCTATTTTTCTTAATTTAAGAGCAAATCTCATATTTTCATAAACGGTCATATGAGGATATAAAGCGTAGCTTTGGAAGACCATGGCGATATTGCGATCTTTTGGTTCAATATTATTCATAAATTCATTATCAATATATAATTCACCAGAAGAAATATCTTCTAAGCCCGCGATCATTCTTAAAGTCGTTGATTTACCACATCCAGAAGGACCGACAAAAACGATAAATTCTTTATCTTCTATATCAATAGAAAAATCAAAAACAGCTTGGACGTTACCAGGATATATTTTATTAATGTTTTTTAATGATAATGACGCCATACATTTTCTCCTTAATAAAAGTTTTTTATTATGAAATCTAATGATTTATCAACCCATGATTTGCATTCTAATTCTTCTTTAGTAAATGGGATAAAACGTCCTTTAACTTCTAAAGAAACATTGCTTTGCCCATGATCTAAATCACCTTTGAAAAAATAACATTCATATGTGACACCCGCTTCTTTTAAAGCTTTAACCATATCTTCACTATGAGAAGGATTAACTCCTTTATCCCCTAATGTCGTCCAAATAAATGTTGGTGGATATGATTTATCAATATGTTTTTCAATAGAGAATTTATTGTATAAAGAAGGATTGTTATCCGTTAAAATATCACGCGTCGCTAAATGGGCATTATGCACAAAACTAATGACAGGATAAGAAAGAATAATAGCGGTTGGTAATAATGCAGCGGGATTAATTTCTAGGGTTGCCGCTAATTCGGGATATAAATAAGAAAACGAACCAACTAAATGTCCTCCCGCGGAAAAACCAACCATAAATAAATGTCCATCTAAGTTATATTCATTTTCTTGTAAACGAATAAATAAAGACGCGACCGCTAAATCTAAATGAGAAGCAGGGTAGGGTTTGTTAATAGCATATGTTAAAACAAATGTATTAAATCCTTCTGATTGATATCTTAAAGCCACAGTTTCTCCTTCAAGTGGGGCGATAGAAAAATAGCCTCCCCCAGGAACCACTAACATAGCGGGTCTTTTTTTAGAAGAAGAATCATATAGATAAATTTCTAAAACAGCATCTTTAGAAGCGTTTTTGTTAAAAGAATTAAGCATTATTTTTTTATAAATCATAATTACTTTTATCCTTTATATCTTTAGATATGGTTAAAACAATATCTTGCGCATAATTACCAAAATGGCGGCCAAATATATTTATTCCACCCATGTGAATGGCGTTTTCTTTAAAACCAATCTTCAGTCTAATGGTATTGCTATTATCCAAATTTAAATCCTTAATTCTATTTTTGTTAACGACTTGTACTCCATCAATATAACAACCATTTGCGTCGATAGAGAAAGTTTTTAATAAACCAAACTGCGTTGATTCTGTTTTCCAAAATAGGGGAGTAAAGACCCCTCTTTTACCACCAAAATCACCAGGGGAAGTAAATGTTCCTATTTCAATATCGTTAAGCCAAATAGTGATATCACTTGGCCAATCATTTCTATAAAATGGTGCTTCAGAGCACATTTCTAAAGAAACACTTAATTTGTAATTAGCGTTATTATCATGACAATAATTAGGAAAATCATAGATGACGTGCCCTGATTTAAATGAAAATAATTGTCCTTTTATTCTTTCGGGAGTAAATATCGCATCTGGACAATCTTTTTCGCGGTAAATAAAACCTTTTTCACTAACTAAATAGCCTTCGATAAAATTAGCCTCTGTATAACATCCAACAGGCATTTCAATCACGATATCTTGATTATTTTCTTCTTCATGAGTTTCCATTAGGATATGAATACTTGTATTAGTAATGCTACATAATTTCATATGCCCTTTAATCGCTGGCTTATATTCAACGAGCACTAATTTGGCGTCTTCTAAAACATCAACATTAAAAGAAACAGAAGAAACAGGCATCTTTAAAGCATCAGATATTTCTAATAAATTCATGGGCTTTTTTGCAAGCGCTTTTAAAATGCTCACTCTTTGAGGAGATGATAGAGCGCGCCCAATTTTAGCGATATTTTCCGTGTCTTTTGAATCTAAAATCGAAAATATCAATTCGTTTTCTGATGCATCGCTTTTGTTCATATATTATTAAATTAGCACGCTCAAAAAATAATTAAAAGTTTTAACAAAACTGAAACAATTTTTATATTTTATATAACAAATGGTGGTTCTTTTATATTTGTTAATTGTTTATTTTTTTGTTTCAAAAATCTTGTAATCCTTTTGCTAAAATATTTAATAAGTGTGAAATCATAATCACTATAAAATAAATACGTAATTAATTTATATAAAAGAGGGCCTTTTTATGGAAGAAGTCATTCGTCAATTAGGACTAAATAAATTTTCGATTTCGTTAAATCAAGATATTACAGCTTCTTTTGATTTAAAGGTTATTAAAAACAAAGAAGACGTTCATATTATTTATCGTTTAAAAAACCATTTATATAAAGCTCTCGCGGTTTTAAAAACTTTTGAAGATGAAGAAAATTTTACTAAAGAAGAAAAATCGATTTTCCCGCATCTTGCATATTTAATTGATGTTGCTAGAGACGCCGTTCCTAAAATTGAAACGTTAAAAAAAGAAGCTCTTAATTTAGCCTTCAGTGGCTTTAATCAAATTTATTTATATTTAGAAGATATTTTAGAAATTAAAGATGAACCATTTTTTGGTCATTTAAGAGGAAGATACACTAAAGAAGAAATTCAAGAATTTGATAATTACTGCCATAATCTAGGCATTGAATTAATACCCGCTATACAGTCTTTAGCCCATTTAAACGCCATATTTTTATGGCCAGAATATCATCAAATTAATGATATCGACGATATCTTACTAGTTAATAATGAAAGAACATATTTATTGATTGATCGTATGTTTAAAACAATTAATGAATATTTTACTTCTAAAACAGTTCATATCGGTATGGATGAAGCTCATAAATTAGGAAGAGGTAAATACTTAGATATATATGGTCATCAAAAAACTTCAGATATCATGCTTAATCATTTAAATAAAGTTAATGAAATCGCTAATAAATATAATTTCAATTTAGAGATGTGGAGCGATATGTTTTTCCGTATGTCTTTTGGGGACTATTACGATAAAACAAAGACATTACCATTCGATGTCATTAATAAAGTACCTTCTAATATCAATCAAGTTTATTGGGACTATGTGACTGATGATAAAAGAATGCTTAATAATATGTTTAGAAATCATTCTTTATTTAAAGGAGAAACAATATTTGCTTCAGGTGGTTGGAAATGGAATGGTTGGAATCCACAAAATAATTTCTCAATTTATTTAGCTAATATTCAATTAAAAGAATGCAAAAAACATCATGTCCAAAAAGTGATATTAACCGCTTGGAGTGATGATGGAGCGGAAGCCTCTTTATTTTCTAATCTACCAACAATCATATATTATGGAGCCTATTCTTACGCTCATAAGACAAATATCACTTATTTAAACCAAATATCTTCCAAGGTTTACGACTTTAGATTTAAAGACTTCTTATTTTCTGATTTATTAATGGTTAAAAAAGAAGAAGAGATTGATCATTATAATCATTTAAATTATGGCAATATGGCTAAAATCATTATGTATAGTGATCCATTTTCTAGTTTATATAATGTCATATTGAAGCGCTTTTCTTTTGATAATATCTCCTCACTTAAAAAAGAAATGAAGATATGCAAAAAAAGAAATCCTTCTTATTATCTATATTTCAATAATTTGGAAAAACTATGTGATTGCTTATTAATTAAGGCTCATTTAGCAAAGAACATCAAAGAATCTTATTTAAATAAAAACATCAAAGAATTAGATAACATCGCTAATATAAAGATTCCTAGATTAATTAAAAATATTGATGCTTTTATAAATACATTTAAAGAGCAGTGGCTAAAAGAAAATAAAACTAATAGTTTTGAAGTTCACGCTGTGCGCTTAGGCGGCTTAAAAGAAAGACTTAAATTTATTAAAGATATCATCAAACTTTATTTAAAAGGTGACATCAATCAAATCAAGGAATTAGAGCAACCTGATTTAGAGATTGATGATATTTCATCACTTGTTATGGTTTTATATACAACTTATAAAAGAATTTGGACTGTAAATGTCGCCTAATATACTTTAAAAAACAAAAAAATTGGTCTGTTTCAAAAAAGTTGAAATTATTGTCAAAAAAAACGTAATTTTACTGAAATGTTAAAACATTGTCTCCTCTAACATATCGTTTTATTATGAAGTTGAGGAAACTTATATGAAAAAATACACTTTGCTCTTTTTGACAACTTTTTTGCTAATAACGGGTTGTAGACATGAAAATTATAATTCCGATGATGGTGTTGATGAAAAAATTGATAAATCAAGGACCCAACTTTACGTATCTAACTTTAACGGTGGATATGGTGATAGCTGGTTAAGACAATTAAAGAAAAAATTCGAAGAAAAATATAAAGACGAATCTTTTGAAAACGATAAACTCGGTGTGCAAGTCGTCATTGATAATTCTAAAACACAAGGTAACCACTTATTAGCGACTATTCCAACATCTAATAACAATGTTTTCTTTTGTGAATCAGTTTTCTATTATGACTATTTAAACGCTGGTGTTATGGCGGATATTAGCGATGTTGTTAATACTGATTTAGCGGCCTATGGCGATAGTGGCACAATCTTAAATAAATTTAGCGATGCCCAAAAGTCATTCTATCAAACCGCTGAAGGAAAAGTATTTGGTATTCCTCATTATGAAGGTTTCTATGGTTTAACATATGATTTAAAACTTTGGGAAGATAAAAAGTTATATATTGCTGCTGATCCAGATAAAGCAGGCAAAGTAAACGCTTTATATGATGGCGACGAAATTGCTTTATGCCGTAATGCTTCACAAGTTAAATCTAATGGTCCAGATGGTAAAGCTGGTACAAGTGATGATGGTTTTCCTGCTACATATAAAGAATTTGCCGATGTCATGGCTATTATGGTTAAAAAAGGTATTACACCTATTACATGGTCTGGCAAATATCAACTTGAATATAATGCGAAATTTTTAGCCGCTTTAGCCGCGGATTATGAAGGGGCTGAACAATTACCATTACAGTTCAACTATAACGGTACCGCTACTAATTTAGTGGAAAAGATACCTGATAGTGGTGTTATCACTAAAAAAGAAGCAACAACAATTAATAATGCTACTGGTTATAAAACATTTGAATCAGCTGGCAGATATTATGCATTAAAGTTTATGGAACAAATCGTTTCCAATCCTAAATATTTTGGTGAACGTTCATTTGTCGCTACTGAAGACCATTTAGGTGCGCAACAAACTTACCTCCTTTCTTATCCAGAAGAAGCGATTAGAGGTAACGCTATCGCGATGCTTCCAGAAGGTAATTATTGGGAAAATGAAGCCGCCAATAGTGGGACATTTGATTACGCTGAAACTAATTATGGCAGAGAATATTCTAGAGCGAATAGACGTATTGCCATGATGCCTTTACCAAAAGCCACAGAAGAACAAGTTGGTGAAAAGACCACTTTATTAGGTTTCTTAAATTCATTATGTTTCTTAAATAAAAACTGTGACGAATTACATCTCCGTTTAGGTAAAGAATTCTTAATTATGGCTAATACCAATGAATCTTTAGCGGAATTTAATGTCATTACTAATGCTCCTAAAGCTATTAAATATACCTTAAGCGAAGAACAATATAATTCTCTTAATTGCTTTGGTAAATCAGTCTATGACTTAGCTAAAAACGGTAATTTAGTCCAAGCCGTTACTAACAATCAAATCTACGCTAATGATGTCTTAAATTTAGACTTTAGTAGTACATTCCAATCTAAAGTCGGTTCTACCGTCTATAACAACCCTGTTAAAGAAATGTGCACTAAAACAACTGCTTCCACTAAAACAGCAGAAGCCCTATTTAACGGCATTAGAGATAACTATAACGAATCTTATTGGTCTAAATATTCTAAATACTTTTAAAGAAGGGAAATATGAAACAAGCGAGTAACAAATTATCGTTTATTAAAAAAGTACGCTTTGGTTTCAAACGTCTGTTTTTAGACGGGGAATTATTCCGCCGTATTTCTAAAAAGAAAAAAGACATTATCTTTTATACCGTCTTAGCGGCTTTCCCTGTTATTCAATTTGTGCTCTTTTATATTGTTGTTAACTTTAATTCCATTCTTTTATCATTCCAGCAAATCGATAATACCACTGGTAGTGTCACCTTTATTGGCTTTGATAATTTTGTACAAGTCTTCAAAGATTTATTTGGTTCATTTGAATTACAACAATCGTGGAAAAACTCCTTTATTGCCTATGGCATTGGTTTATTGATTGGCGTGCCATTCTCTTTATTTTTCTCATTTTATGTTTATAAAAAATATTTCTTATCGAAATTCTTTAAATTATTTTTATTCTTACCATCAATCATCTCTTCTATTGCGATGATTATTATGTTTTCTTATTTCGCAGAAGATGCTTATCCAGATTTAATGAAGCTTATCTTCCATTTAGCGACGCGCCCAAATGGTTTGTTAAGTGATACTAAAACGACATTATTCGCTGTCTTATTCTACGCTACTTGGACAGGGTTTGGCTCAACCGTCATCATGTATTCTTCAGCGATGACTAACATTAATAACGCTCTTCCAGAAGCGGCAAAAATTGATGGGGCTAATTCATTCCAAGAATTTTTCTATGTTACTCTTCCATGTATTTGGCCAACACTAGTGACATTCTTAGTGGTTGGTGTTGCTGGTATATTTACTAATCAATTAGGTTTATATGCTTTCTTTGGTGGTAATGCTGATTTAAGAGTTTATACATTTGGTTATTACTTATATACCGGAACAGTCGAAGGTTCGCGTGCTTCTTATCCTTATTTAGCGGCGATGGGCTTAGTTATGACCATGTTTGCGGTCCCACTTACTTATTTATTTAAGTTTGTTTTAGAAAGGTTTGGACCAAGAAGGGATTAATATGGTGAGAAGCGCATTATATAAAAAGCCTAGAAGAAAATTTAATTTCTCGACCTTCACGATCGTTGTCTTTGTTATTCTCTTTATTTATTCTTTAAGTTTAATTCTTTTATTTGGTTGGGGATTTATCACTTCTTTAAAAGATCAAATGAGTGATTTTAGACTTAACACATTAGGTTTCCCAAAAGAATGGCGGTGGGATCATTATACGACCGCTTTATCGTCTTTAAATATTAAAGTGACAACCGCTGATGGAACTAGAGTCGTCTATATCGAAGAAATGTTCCTTAATTCAATTTTATATTCAGTAGGTGCTTCAATTGTGCAAACTGCAGTTACTTTAGTAATGGCTTATCTAGTGGCCAAATTTGATAACTGGTTCTCTAAAATCATATATGGCATTGTTGTGGTCACAATGATTCTTCCAATTGTTGGTTCTTTACCTAGTGAAATTAATATGGCTAAGAGCTTAGGTATATTTGATTCAATATTCGGCATATTTATCATGCGTTCATCATTCTTAGGTATTTATTTCCTTGTCTTCCATTCCATGTTTAAAGGCATCTCGAAAGATTATGATGAAGCAGCGCGTATTGATGGGGCAAGTAATTTACGCATCATGTTAGAAGTTAATTTCCCATTAGTAAAAAATACTGTGATTACCGTCTTATTATTAAGCTTTATTGGCTATTGGAATGATTTCTCAATTCCAATGATTTATTTACCAACCCATCCAACTTTAGCAAGTGGTTTATATTGGTTCAATCAATCTACAGTCGGTTCTTTATCCAACACCCCAATGAAATTAGCGGGTTGTATGGTGGTAGTCATTCCAATACTCATTATCTTTATGATTTTTAATAACCGTATCATGGGCAACATATCGACAGGAGGTATTAAAGAATAATATGAAGAAGAAATTAATTATTCTACCTTTATTATTAGGCTTATTAGGTGTGAGCGCTATTCCGATTACAGCTTCTTTATCGTCAATTGTGACATTAGCGGACAATGAAGAAGTCAAATTTGAAGATACTTATTACACTAATGAAGTCATTAATATTCCTGATTATTATTTTGACGATGGTGGTCAAAAAATCAAAGCCACTAAATATGTTGTCTATCCAAATGGACGCGCCTATCAAAAAGATACATTCACTCCAGCGGATATGGGTTATTATACAATCTCATATCGCGCTGATAAAAATATTAAAGATTACCGCATCTATGTCGCAAAAAAGAAATATTATGTGACTGGTGAAGGTAGTGCTATTTATGGGTCACACCCAAAAACACCATCAAAAGAAAGCTTAGTGGTCACTTTAGGTGCGGGCGCTACTTTCCATTTTGATGAAATTATTGATTTAAAAGAATTAGGTACTAGTAAAAGCGTCTTTAGTTTTTATCCTGTCACAGCGGAAACAGGTGTGACTGACGCTAATACATTAAAAATTAGATTAACAGACGTCTATGATGAATCACGTTATGTCCAATATGAAATTGATGCTTCTAGACAAGGCTATAGCCATGGGATCGTTTATATGCGTGTTGGTGGTGATAATCAAACTCCAACTGGTGTAGAAGAAGCCTTAGGTAGAATACATGTTGGTTCTATATTTGGTTATCCTTATCAATGTAATTTCTATTGCTGCACTAAAACAATGAAACCATTAACCGAAAGAGAATATATCTCTAACCGTATTGGTTTGTTCTTTGATTATAAAAACATGATGGGTCTATCTTTGACTAATGAAAGTGGACAAAGCATGATTTGTGACTTAGATGATAGCGAATATTTCTCCGAATTCTGGGAAGGTATGACAACAGGTGAATGTAAAGTATCAGCCTGGTTTGAAAATATGCTCGCTCCAACAGCGACCATATGCGTCACTAATATCGGTGAAAAAGACTTAGAAAAAGAAGTATTAGTGGATGAAAGCAAACCAAATCTCATCATCGATGACATTTTTGACAATATGCCTGACGCTATTATCAATCAAAAATATCGTTTCTTTGATGCGGTAGGTAATGACCAATATAGTGGTGATGTCGGCGCTAAAATACGAGTTTATCGCGATTATTACAACGGCAAGATTAACGTTCCAACTTTAGAAGATGGCTTCATTCCTACTAAATTAGGTAAATATTATATTGAATATTCATGTACTGATTATTCTTTAAATGAAACTAAAAAGGTCTACGAAATTAACTGTGTTAATGAAGAAAGAGATTTTAATTTATCTCTTGTTGATGGCTACGCTAAAAAAGGCTATGTTGGTGAAATTATTTCGTTAGCTGATATTTCTATTAGTGGGGCAATTGGTCCAGCCATTACTAAAACATATATCCTTACTCCAGAAAACGAAAAAGTTGAAGTTGAAAAAACATATATTCCTTTAGAAGAGGGGCAATATGTTGTTAATTATGAAGCAATTGATTTTGTTGGTACAGTTAAAACAATTTCTTATAACTTAGATGTTACTATTTCAGAAGCCCCAATTATTAATGAAGAAGCTATTTTACTTCCTTATTATATTGCGGGTTATGAATATGAATTACCTTTAATTAACGCGGTTGATTTTAATAATGTCGATAATCCTGATGTTATTTCTAAAATCAAAATTATTGATGGTGGTAAAGAAATAGCTTTAGAAAATAATAAAGTCACATTTGCTACATCTAATCAATATATCCGTGACGTCATAGTCCGTTATATTTGTGAAAATGATAAAGCTAGTAACACTAAAGATTATCATATCCAAGTAGTGACAACTTCTAATGATGGCTTTATTCATATGGATAAATATTGGTATGGTAATTCCGCTACTGCGAGTGCGACATCTAGTGAAATTAAGATTTCATCTTCTTCTTCAGGTTCCGCGACATTTATTAACAATTTAGCGGCTAATGAATTTGAAATTAATTTCATCTTACGTTCATCCTCCAATAATTTCTCTTCTTTAGATTTCTATTTAGAAGATTCTGTTAATAAAGATGAAAAGATTAAGATTACTTATTATCCAGCCGCGGAAAAGCCAGAAGTCATAGTTAATGACGATACTGATTTTAAATATGAAGGAAATGGCTTATTTAATGACGGTAATCAATTCATTAAATTTAATAATTCTAGTTTTAAGATTCAAACAAATAACGATGTGACTATTCCAGTTAAAAAGTATACAAACGGCGTTAAATTTAACGGTTTTAGTTCTGGTTCTATTTATTTAACAATTAAATTTAATAATCCTTCTAATAATAATGTCGCTATATCCGTTATTGATTTAAACGGACAAGAAATGTCTTCCACTAAATATGATTACATCCGTCCACGTGCGGTCATGGATGATGATTATGGTGGTTCTAAAAACTTAAATGATGTTGTGACTTTATGTTCTGCAACCGCTTATGACGTTTTAGATCCATGTCCAAAAATTTCATTAAGCGTCTTTAATGAAGAAAATCAATATATTAAAGATCTTGATGGTAAAGAAATTAAAGATGTTAACTGCGATGTCACTAATAGCTTTAAAGCGGATAAATATGGCTTATACCGCGTTAGCTATCATATTACAGACTATGACGATAATAGTGCTTATTTCACTTACGTCATCACTGTTTATGACAAAATCGCCCCAGTCGTGGCTTTTGATAAGAATAATGTTACAACCGCTAATGTGGGTGAAACAGTTAAATTTGTCGAACCAATACTTAGTGATAATTTATCCGCTAAAGAAAATATCAAATTAGTGCTCTTTATGATTCAACCAACAGGACAAATAATCGAAGTTAGAAATTATCAATATACATTCGTTATGCCTGGCAAACATATCATTCGTTATGTGGCTTTAGATGAGGCTAATAACATCACGATTATGGATTTTGATATTACAGTAAGTGAGGTGAAATAAAATGAAAAATAATTTACAAAAAGTTTCTATTTTACTAATAACCTTATTAACAAGCGTTAGTTGTTCTTCTAATAAGCAAAGTTCTTCTAACGTCTCTTCTAGCGCTATTATTCCTTCTTCAATAGTGCCAGATGAACCAGAAGAAGAAGTCGTAACTGATGATTCTACTTTAGAAGTTGGTGAAGTTTTATTTGAAGAAAATACATATAGCACGCATAAATACACTGTTAAAGTGGGCGCTAATTATATTGATGATTATAAAATTCTTGTCGCGGAAGATGAAAATAAACAAGATCAATTACAAAATGTCGCAGAAGAAATTAAATATTTTGTCTATCTTTCTTCTGGTGTTGATTTAGATATCGTTTCCAATAGTGAATTTATCGAAAATGAACATTATATTTCTATTGGTAAAACAACCGCTTATAAAAATGCCGCGGTTAACTTTAACGATGAATCTAAATTAGGTAGAAGTGGTGTCTTAATTAAATCAGATAAAAATAATGTCTATTTATTAGGCGGAGAACCTTTTGGTATCACTTATTCCGCTTATGAATTTTTAAAATATGAAATCGGTTTAGAAGTATATGGCAATAATGAATATTACTATATTCCAAAAACAAAATTAAAAGTTCATAGCTTCAATCTTTTAGAAGTCCCAGATATCGAATTAAGAATATGTGGTTATGGTGCGGTCGCTAATAACTCAGTCTTAAGAAATAGAATGCGTTTTAATACTTCATCTAGCTCAGGCAATATTTGGATGGGTCCAGATGATGTTCCATATCATAATACATTTAATTATTTATCACCTTCTAAATATAAAGCGAGCCATCCAAAGTGGTTTAGCGATGATGGCTTACAATTATGTTTTACAGCGCACGGGGATACCGCTGAACAAGAAAGCATGTTTAAAACATTCATGGATTCATTTATCAAAGTCATTGATAATAATCCAAATTGTTCAACTATTTCTATTACCCAACAAGATGGTGCGGGATGGTGCGAATGTGCATCATGTACAGAAATGAAACGCCGCTATAATGGTGCGGATTCAGCAGCAGTCGTTATCTTCTGCAATAAAGTTAGTGACGCTTTAAATGAATATTTTGTAGAAAAAGGCATAAAGCGTGATGTTGATATCCTCTTCTTTGCTTATAGCAAAACAGAAGCGGCTCCAGTCAAAAAGGATGAAAATGGTAATTGGGTACCAATTGATGAAAATGTTGTTTGTCGAGATAACGTTTGTTGTTTCTATGCACCAATTTACGCTGATTATCGTACACCTTTAACAGATTCATTAAATTTAAGTACATCCACAACATTAGATTGCTGGCAGGCTTGTACTAAAAAGACATATTTATGGATATATGGTACTGACTTTTTAGCCTATTTATTACCAATGAATAATTTCCCAACCATGGGCGCTAATTATAGATTTGCCTATGAACATGGTGCTTTATATATGTATGACCAAGGCCAATGGAATCAAACACTTCCAACTGGTTGGAGCTTATTAAAATCTTATTTACAATCCAAATTATTGTGGAATGTTAATCTTGATCAAAACGAATTAATTAAAGATTATTTCAAACACTGGTTTAAAGATGCTTATCAACCAATGTTCCAATTATTTAATGAATGGAATACATTTAGTTATTACACATTCTTAACGGACGGCATTGGTGTTCCAACATTTGATGATAAATTAACTAAAGAAATGTTCCCAAAGAGCCAAGTCGATATGTACTTAAACTATATCGAACAAGCTTATAAGGCCATTGAACCATTAAAAGATTTAGATCCTGTCACTTATGAAAGACTTTACGAAAGAATATTGCTAGAAAGTATTTCATATCGTTATATCGATTATCAATTATATAAGTCATATTATTCAAACGATCAAAGAGAATCAATGTGGAAAAAATTTCAAGATGATGTGACACGTTTAGGTATATCAATGCTAGCCGAAACAGTTTATATTTCGACTTTATTTGGTGATTTCTAAGGAGGCAAGTATATGAAAAGTATTTTTAAACTCATACCACTTATATCTCTATTAGTTTTATCAGGCTGTGGAAATAATAATAATTCCAATCAGTCTAATAATGGCTCTGAACAATCATCTGATAATATAATTAGAACCATTAATTTCTCACGTGATTATATTTCGCTTGAAACCGATGATTCTTATCAAATTAATTACACATTAGACGGCTTTTTAGAAGGTGAAGAGCATTTAATCGAATGGACTAGCGAAGATGATAGTGTCGCTTCAGTTGATGACTTAGGCTTTGTATACGGTAATGGTGTTGGCGTTACCACGATTAAAGCTTCTTATTTAGGAGCGGAAGATACTTTAACAGTGACTGTTGTTTCAAGTGGTGAAGTACCAACATTTGATTGCTTAGAAAAAGTTGAAGTCTATGTTAATGAAAATATTTCATTTAATGAAGAAACTAGATTTAGAGGTCAAAAAGTAGATGCTGATTATACTTATACATCTAGCGATCCTTCAGTTGTCGAAATTAAAAATAATGAAATCAAAAGTTTAAAAGAAGGCACAGCGGATATTACCATTACTTCTTCCTATCATAATTATGAAAATGTGCGCGTATGTAACGTTAAAGTCGTTCCTCACGTTGAAATTATTTTAAATCACGAAGCTCTTAATTTAGCGACTGCTTCTTATCAAGGTACCGCTTATATCAAAGAAGCCACTTTAAGCGCTGAAGCTTATATTAATGATAAATTAGCGAATGTCGCCTTTAATTGGACGAGTAAAGATAATAATGTCGCAACTGTTAATAACGGCTTAGTTAAATCAGTTAATGAAGGTCAGACATTTATTAGTTGTTCATTTGTTGACGAAGGAAAAACATATAGCAAAGATATTGTTATTAACGTTAAAACGCCAACAAATTATATCGAAGAACTTTACGCTGTTAATATGCGCGAAGCAAATAAATATATCGATTTAACTTCTTTGGGTTTAAACGCTAGTGGCTTAACTTCTATTATGATGAAAGATAATGATAATTATGCACCAATTTCTTTCACTGTTAACGGAGATAAGGCTGTCATTAGTATTAATGATTCATTTAAAGGTTTAACTAAAGAATTTAGATTAGAAATAAATGGGGAATATTATTTCATTAATGTTTGTTTTAAAGATTATGTTAAAGATAAATTATATTTCGCTGATAGCGCAGAACATTTATCTAATTTAACCGCTTTAAATACAGCGACTATTTCTTATGATGCTTCTAGAAGCATTACATCTAATGATGTAAAAGGCGCGGATAAAGATAATTATGTTAATGAACAAGCGGGTTCAACAAAAATCCAATTAACTGGTAGAAACGAAGAAGCGGTCATTATTAATAATCCAGAAATCGCTAATATCTCTAAATATAATTACATTGTTTTCTATATTTATACCGAAGTCAGTGGCTATAAAGCCGGTACTTGGGTAACTGAAGGTATCATTTTAGAACCACATAAATGGAATAAAGTTATTGTCGATGATTTTTCTAAAGTCATGGATCAAAACGGCAATATGTTAACCGATAAACATTATGATCCAACTGGTTTTGGTGTGAGATTTACTAATTATGAATCACCCACTAAAAAAGATGTCATGTGGTTATCATCAATTTATGTTGGTGCTAAACCAGATAATCGAATTATTACTATGGGTGTAGGCTTAGTTCCAACAACTTGGTGGGTGAGTGGTGTTAAAGTGACCACAACAGCCTCATATGTTGATTATTATGGACATATTTCCACAACTGTCGGTGTTAATATCGATGATTTAATGGAACAAGATAAACCATATCTTAAATATGAAGATTCTTCATGTATGGAAATTACTTATGGTGGAGTAAGCGACATAACTGGCTACTTCTTCCCTGGTAAATATCCATTGAATGGTTATACGGACCTCGTATTTTATGTGATGACTGAAACAGAAAGAGCTAATGAAATGAGCGTTGCTTCACGTCAAAAAGTTCATACCGCGAATTTAATCAAAGGTCATTGGACGAGAGTTCATTTCGCTTTGAAGAATGACCATATCACTAATAACGAAGGCAAAGTCATTTATGACGAACAAAATTTAGATGGCTTCTTATTTATCATCAAAGCGGGTGGTAAAGCTCCAGAAGGCACTAAATTCTATGTCTCATCCATTTATGGATTTAATTATTAAGGCCCTAATTCTAATGAAAATTAGAAAAAGCATAAAAAAGCATAATGTTTTGAAAGGAGAAAAATATGAGAAACATTAAAAAGCTGATGGTTGGGTTAGCTGCTCTATTTCTTCTCGCTGGTTGTGGTAGTCCAGCGAAAGAAAGTAGCAATAACAGTAACCAAAGTGGAACAGTAACTCCAAGCGGAACTTCTGTCCCAGTTGATCCATCATCTAATCATGAACATGATTTCCATTATGAGCATAACGATGATGAACACTGGCAAGTTTGTGCGTGTGGCGAAACAACAGAAAAAGTCGCTCATGAGTTCACCGAATCCATTACTAAACAACCAACATGTACGGAAGAAGGCGTTAAAACTTTCTCATGCGTTTGTGGCTATTCTTTCACAAGAAGTATTGAAGCGAAAGGTCATAGCTGGGATGAAGGGAAAGTCACTACAGAACCAACCGCCGTTACTCCTGGTGTAAAGACTTACACTTGTAAAGAATGCGGTCAAACAAGAACTGAAGATATCGCCGCTAGTGTCGCAATGGTAGAAGATTCAGAAGTCATCTTAGAAGGCTATTCAAAAATCTATCGTTTCGATGTTAACGCTGAAACTTTAGGCTTTACTACCGCGATTGAAGTTAGCGATATGGACTTAGACGTCAATGTCGCTGTTAAAGTCGTTGATGGTGGTCAAACAGTTTTCTATCAACCAATCATTGGTGGTACAGAATTCCAATGGATCACTAGCGAAGAAAATAACGGTGGCTGGGCCAATGTTTATGAAACATGGTATAAAGGTGCCGCTAAATTAGACGCTCAAGGTAAATTATCTGTTCAAATCAAAGATTATGAAGCTAGAAAATTCCCTGTCGGTGCGAAAATTTATGTCGCTGTTGAATTAATTTGTTGGAAAGCAAGTAAAGTCACAGACAAAGTCTTCAATGAAGAATATACAACATATGCTATTGAAGTCTTAAAAGAATGTGGCTCATTTGTTGGCGCAGTTAAATATGATAAGGCTAATACTGCAATGAATGGTGCTGTCACTGTCGATGGTGGTACAACATGGGTCGGAGTCAAAGGTAACTCCTTAGATTTATGGTTCCGTCCAGAAAAGAATACAGGCGATTGGTGGGAAGGCTATAACACTTGGAAAGAATTCTCCGCTACCACAGATGAAAATAGTCTCATTAAATTTGAAATCAATGAATACGACGCTAAATTCACAGTCGGAACAAAGATTTATATCGCTTTAAAAGAAGCTCCAGTTATTACATATAGTTTCGCAGAAGCTACTACACCAGTAGAAGGCTATGCTAAAGCTTATGAATTAACATTCACTTCTCCATCTAATTCTATTGAAACTGACCAAGTCGTTGGTAAAGCTGGGGAAATTATTAAAGGTGCATTTACTATTACTTGCCCAGATGAAAATGTCTATTTCCAACCACAAATTGGTGATTCAACTGACAAATTCTTCCATGGTGGCGATAGCTGGTGGGTCAAATTAGGTAACTATACTCCATTTACCGCTACTCTTGATGATCAAGGTCAACTCAATATCAAAGTTAACGATTACCTTGGTGCACAATTCCCAACTGGTTCTAAATTAATCATTGCCTTTAACGGCGATAACAACTTAGGTTATATCGTTGGTAAATCTTCACAAGTTGTCGAAGGATATTCAAACGTTTACGCTATTGACATCGTTAGAGAAGTCAATACATTCAACTTCAAACTTGCTTGTGGTGAAGCTAATGCTGAAATGATTGGTAAAGTTACTGTCTTTGGTAAAGAAGATAACATCTATTATGAACCACAAATTGGTAGCTTAACTGGTACGTTCTGGCATAGTGGTGAGAGCTGGTGGACATCTTATGGTGTTTATAAAGGCTTTACCGCTACTCTTGACGCTGAAGGTAAATTAGATGTCACAATTAAAGACTTTGATAATACTAAATTTGCTGTTGGTGCAAGCATCCACATTGCTATTAAACCAGTTCCAGCAGATGATTATTCCCTTTATAAAACAACATCATATGAAATCGCTGGTTATAAGGATGTCTACTGCATCGAAATTAATAAACCATGCAATACGATTACCACAAGCATCGCTTATGGTGAAGGTGCCGCTGATGTCACTGGTAAAGTCACAGTTGTTGGTTTAGAAGATGATGTTTATTATGAACCACAAATTGGTAGCTTAACTGGTACATTCTGGCATAGTGGTGATGGCTGGTGGTCTGCCTTTGGTGCCTTAAAGGATTTCACTGCTAACCTCGATGAAGAAGGTAAATTAGCGGTGACAATTAAAGACTTCGATAGCGTTAAATTCCCAGCAGAAGCGAAGATTTATATCGCCCTCAAATTAGTGGATCACTCTGCACCAAAATGCACAGTCGAAGCTAGCACAGAAGCTCTTCCAGAAGGCGTTACTGGTCAAGTTTATAAAGTGACATTAACCGCCGAAAACCTTTCTAGCTTCTCCGCTAATATTCCATGCGCCACAAGTGGTGCTTGCAAACTCTACGTCAAAGTTGGCGCAGATTTAGGCGAAGCTTGGTTAATTGCTAACACCAAGGATTCGGATGGCACAATTATGTGCAATAAGAATTATGGTTGGTCTAACCATATTGGTGAATGGATGAATGCCGATGCTACTGCTACAAGTGATGGCACAAATGCTCCAGTTTACTTCTGGTCTGCAAATGCCGGTGGTGGTACGGAAAATCCAATCGCCTATACTAATGGCTTAGTCATCTACGTTGCTCTTGTTTTCTAAAAATTTGTAGCAATTTATTAAGGAGCTCAATGCCCAACACCGTTGGGCTCCTTCCAAATTGCTATAAAGGAGGATATTGATAATGGAAAAAAGTGTTAAATTCCCGAAGCATTTTAAATGGGGTATTGGTACTGCCGCTGTCCAAGTTGATGGTGCGGCTTTTGAAGACGGTAAAGGCATTTCTAACTGGGATGTTTATCCAACAATTGATGGTTTATGTTATCAAAACCAAGATGCTTTTGTGGGATGCGACCATTATCATCGTTATAAAGAAGATTTTGCTCTTTTAACTGATTTAGGTGTACAAGCTTATCGTTTCTCTTTTAGTTGGGTGAGAATTATTCCTCACGGCGTTGGAGATATAAATGAAAAAGGCTTAGCGTGGTACGATAAATTATTTAAAGAATTAAAAAATCATAATTTAGAAATATGCGCGACTATTTTCCACTGGGACTACCCAAATGAATTAATTGAAAAAGGTGGTTGGTTAAATCCAGAGAGCCCAAAATGGTTCTTTGAATACGCTAAAGTCGTGATTAATCGCTATAAAGATGTCATTAAATATTGGGTACCAATTAATGAACCACCAAATGTTATTGAAGTAGGTGGGGTGGAATATAAAAAGCCATATGCCGTTAAAGAAATATTACAGATGGCCCATAATCTCCTTTTAGCCCATGGTTTAGTCGCTAAATATTTAAGAGAAAATAACTGCTTAGTGGGTACGGCATTTTGTTCTTCTTTATATGCACCTGCTAGTAATTCTAAAGAAGATATTGAAGCGGCTAAAAAGGCAATGTTCGCGCATCAAAGAGAAAATTTCTGGAATGCCTCTTTTTGGTCTGATCCGGTTGTTTTAGGTAAATATCCTGATGAATATTATGAAATATATAGCGAAGAAGAAAGACCAAATATCACTAAAGAAGATATGGAATTAATATCCACACCTTTAGATTTTTATGGGCATAACATTTATACAGGCTCACCTGTTAAAGCCGATAAAAATGAAAAATGCGGTTATAAAATACTTAATCACCCAGTTGGTAATCCAAAAACAGGGATGGATTGGGAAGTATTCCCAGAAATAATGTACTGGGCTCCTAAATTCCTTTATGAAAGATATAAATTACCATTCTATATTATGGAAAATGGCTGTGTCGTCACTGATATTGTGACCATTGATAAGAAGGTTCATGATGGACCAAGAATTGAATATTTAAAACAATACCTTTATTACTTTGGCAAAGCCATTGAAGACGGCGTGGACGCTAGAGGATATTTTATGTGGGCCTTAATGGATAATTATGAATGGTTTAACGGCTTTTCTAAGCGTTTTGGTATCACATATATCGACTATCAAACTAAAGAAAGAATAAAGAAAGATTCTTTTGATTTTTATAAAGACATTATTAAAAACAATAAAGTCACCCTCTAACATCATTTAAAGCGAGATTATATCATGAGAAACACCCTAAATGGCACAATCATCCCCTTTGATAAATTAATTAAAAAAGAACTTGATAGCACACATATTTTTAATGTTTCTACTTCTAAAAATTATTTGATTAAAAATAAAAAGAGCGAATATGTGATTGTTGTATCCGCTGATTCGAAAGAAAAAGAAGTTAAAGCGGTCAATGAATTTAATTATTTTCTTAAATTAGCTACAGGTGTTTCTTTAAATGTTTTAATCGATAGCGAATATCAGAATGGATCGTTTATTTCTATTGGTAATACCATTTTAAAAAATAAAGAAAACTTCCCTAAATTAAATAGAGGTAGTTATATTATTAAAACTATTAATGATAACCTCTATATCGTGGGTGAAGGGGATGGCGTTATATACGCGATTTATGAATTATTACATCAATTAATTGATTTTGATGTTTTTCAAAAAGATGAAATATATTTTAAAAAATTAAATGAAATATCTCTTCCTATTTTTGATATTTTAGATGTGCCAGATTTTACCTATCGCATCAGCGCGGTTAAATGGCCAAACGATAATAATGTTACTAAAGAAAGAATGCGCTTTACAGCGGGTGAAATGTGGATGGGACCTAATAATATACCTTGGCACAATACATTTGCTTATATTCCACCTGAAAAATGGAAAATAGATCATCCTAAATGGTTTAGTGATGACGGTAGGCAACTTTGTTTTAATACGCATGGGGATGAAAAAGAGTTTGCTATTTTCTTTAAAGAATTTATGAAATCTTTTATCGCTACTATTGAAGCTCATCCTGATATTGATAATATCACTATTACGCAACAAGATATTTCAACGTGGTGCGATTGCCCGGTTTGCCAAAAAGAATATGAAAGGTATGGCGCTAATTCGGCAACGATTATAAAATTCTGTAATAAAGTATCAGTAGCGTTAGAGGAGTATTTTAAAGAAAAAGGCACTACACGCCGCATTAATATTTGTTTCTTTGCTTATCATAAAACAACTGACGCTCCAGTTAAAAAGAATGAAGATGGTACCTATTCTTTAATTGATGAAAAAGTAGTGTGTCGAGATAACGTATATTGTTTTTATGCACCAATATTCGCCGATTTTATGCGCGGCTTTAATAACGACCATAACGCTCATTTTATTGATACGATGAATAAATGGTGTATGGTTTCTCCTCATATCTATTTATGGATTTATGCTACTAGATTCCAAGATTATTTATCTCCATATAACGCCATTATGAATATGCAAGAAACTTATATAGTGGCTAAAAGTCATGGAGCGGAATATGTATATGACCAATGTCAATGGAACGCTGATGAATCTTCTGATTGGTTACATTTAAGAACATATTTAGAATCCAAATTAATGTGGGATGTAAAAGCCAACAAAGAAGAATTAATAAATAAATATATGAATCATGTTTATAAAGATGCTTCTAAAGCCATGAACAAAGCTTTTGATATTTATAATGACTGGTTTACTTATTTATTAAATGAAAGAGATATTCCTGGTACATATACTAATGATAAAGCGGTTAATCCGTTTAATTATCCAAAAGAATTTATCGGTAAAATGCTTTTAGCGTTTGATGAAGCTTATCAAGCAATTGATCATTTAAAAACAAAAGATCAAAAGTTATATCAAAAATTATATGACCGCATTTGTTTAGAAACTTTAGTTTATCGCTATATGGATATCGCTTACCATAGCGATAAGATGGATAAAGTCACTTTATTTAATAAAAAGATGAAATTTAAAGAAGATGCCACTAGATTACATATTAATTTATGGTGTGAATGGAAAAAGATTGATTTACTTTATCGCGAATGGGGCATTAATGATTTAGAAGAAAAGAATCAACTTGTCATTAATCCATTATCCCAGCAAAACTTCTCTGACCCATTTATTACTTTTGATAAAGTCACTGGCTATTATTATTTCCTAGCCTCTTGTCAATACGATAAGATGAGTATTTATAGTAGTAAAAACTTATATAATCACACCACAAAAGCGGAATATGAGATTGTTTATGAATGTGGAAATAAACA
>JAEEGK010009203.1_pt1 | contig 23134 bp, 21 predicted proteins | sample 8958771 | NCBI WGS metagenome assembly JAEEGK01 (sample SAMN16246547, study PRJNA631951) | gut metagenome | biome: gut microbiome; feature: rumen; material: SC-attached | host: Bos | place: Iran: Karaj | collected 2018-10 | reverse complement strand
ACGCATCTTCTCTACGCTGGTTCCTTCGTATGAGCTTGAAGGATATCCGTAGTATACCCAGAGGAAGGTACAGATCTTCATGTTGTCCCCGGGTGCCTTGAGGGTTACGCAGTTGGAATCGGTCACGCATACGATCTCACCGGGGCCGAGCTCCTTGTAATCGCTGTAGCCGAGGTTCTTGTATGCGAAATTCTCGAATGAAAGACAGAATGCTCCGTCCTTTCTTCCGATGACTACGGGAGTTCTTCCCTGCTTATCCCTTGCGGCATAGATGCCCTTCGGTGTGAGCATGAGGAGCGATACGCTTCCGTCAACAGCGGAAAGAGCATAGTCGATGCCGTCGATGAGGTTTTCTTTGGTATTGATGAGTGCGGCGATAAGCTCGGTCGCATTGATCTCACCGGAGCTCATCTCCATAAAATGCGAAAGGCCGCGGTCTATAAGCTGCTTTGCAAGCTCGTCGGAATTGTTGATCTTGGAGACGGTTACCAGTGCATAGGTTCCGTGGTGTGAGTGGATGATAAGGGGCTGGGGCTCGTAGTCTGAGATTGATCCGATTCCCATATATCCGTCCATTTCCTGGACTTCCTTATCGAACTTGGTCCTGAAGGGTGAGTTTTCGATATTGTGGATCGCACGGTTGAATCCGTCACTTCCGTATACGACAAGTCCGCCCCTGCGGGTTCCCAGATGTGAATGATAATCCGTTCCGAAGAACAGATCGAAAACACAGTTTTCTTTAGCAGCTACTCCGAAAAAACCACCCATTGTTTAAAACCAAACCTTTCAAAATAATTCAATATTTTCAGCTGGCGCCGCCCTTCGGGGCATTGCCGTCATGCTCCGATCAGTGAAAGGAGCTTTTTGGTACTTCCGAGAGGGTCGTCATTGAATACCGCAGAACCTGCAACGATGACGTTGGCTCCCGCTTTATTGATCTCCGCGATATTGTCCGCGGTGATCCCGCCGTCTACCTCGATATCGGTATCAAGTCCCTCGGCATCGATGAATGCCCTGAGTGCCCTGACCTTGTCGACGGTCTCCGGGATCAGCTTCTGACCTCCGAATCCGGGCTCGACCGTCATGATGAGGATCATGTCGGCTTCTGTCGCATATGGAAGTATAGCACTGATCGGGGTATTTGGCTTAACGGAAATCCCGGCACGGAGGTTCTTGCCCGTAAGTGCCTTGGTTTCCTTGATCTTGCGGATTATGTCTCCGGCATCGTCGGGGGCAGCCTCTATATGGAAGGTTATGCCGTCCGAGCCGTTTTCCGCAAAGGTCTCAATATACCTTCCGGGCTTTTCTATCATGAGGTGGGTATCAAAGAAAAGGTCCGTATTCTTACGGATCGACTTCATGACAGGCATCCCGAAGGATATGGACGGGACAAAGATCCCGTCCATAACATCGAAGTGAAGATATGGTGCGCCCCCTTCACGGACTTCGGCTATCTGTTTTCCAAGATGGTTGAAGTCGGCAGCAAGTATTGAGGGGGCAAGAATATTTTTCATTTATACAAACTCCTTGACCTGCTTATAAACGCCTTCGCCGTCGAGTCCGTACTTCTTGAGAAGGTCTGATGCGGATCCGGACTCACCGAATACGTCCTGCATACCGATCTTCTTGACCTTGACGGGATACTCTTCAGCAAGTGCATCACATACTGCGGATCCGAGACCGCCGATGACTGAGTGCTCTTCGCAGGTAACAACCTTGCCGGTCTTCTTTGCGCTGTTAACGATGATGTCCTTGTCGAGAGGCTTGATGGTGCAGATGTTGATTACTTCTGCATCGATTCCGTCTGCTGCGAGCTTCTCGGCTGCCTGGATAGCGGAATCAACCATGATACCGGTTGCTACGATGGTAACGTCCTTGCCTTCTCTTACGATCTGGCCCTTGCCGATCTCGAACTTGTAATCGGGATTGTCGTTGATAACGGGAACAGCTGCACGGCCGAATCTGATGTAAACGGGGCCTACATGCTCAAGAGCTGCTCTTACGCAAGCCTTAGCCTCGATATCATCTGAAGGGCACATAACTACCATTCCGGGAATGGTTCTCATGAGGGCGATGTCCTCATTACACTGGTGGGAAGCTCCGTCCTCACCTACGGTAAGTCCTGCGTGGGTAGCACCGATCTTAACATTGAGGTGGGGATATCCGATGGAGTTTCTTACCTGCTCGAATGCTCTTCCTGCTGCGAACATTGCGAATGAGCTTGCGAAGGGGATCTTGCCGCTGAGGGAAAGTCCTGCTGCGATGCCCATCATATTGGACTCTGCGATACCGCAGTCGATATGTCTGTCGGGATATGCTTTCTTGAAGATACCGGTTTTGGTCGCACCTGCGAGGTCGGCATCAAGAACTACAAGATTCGGGAACTCTTCCGCGAGATCTTTGAGAGCATTTCCGTAGCTCTCTCTGGTTGCTATCTTTTTAACGTCTGCCATGATTATCCTTTCACGCCGTATTCGGCATTTGATTTATTTTGTTAGTGACTTAAGGGTTAAGCGAGCTCTGCGTCGATCTTGGCAAGATCTTCCATTGCCTTTGCATACTCTTCGTCGTTGGGTGCCTTGCCGTGCCAGTCAGCGTTGTTCTCCATGAAGGAAACTCCCTTACCCTTTACGGAATGAAGGACGATACAGGTGGGCATGCCCTTGGTATCTCTTGCATTCTTGAATGCGCTGCGGATCTGGTCGAAGTCGTGTGCATCGATCTCAACAACGTTGAAGTTGAATGCCTTGAACTTGTCGGCGATGGGATAAGGAGAACATACCTTATCAACGGGTCCGTCGATCTGAAGTCCGTTGTTGTCAACGATGACTACGAGGTTGTCGAGCTTTCTGAAGCCTGCGAACATAGCTGCTTCCCAGACCTGACCTTCCTGGATCTCGCCGTCTCCGAGGAGAGTGTAGACTCTGTAATCCTTGCCGTCAAGCTTAGCGCCGAGCGCCATTCCTACTGCAGCGCTGATTCCCTGTCCGAGTGAACCTGAAGCCATGTCGACTCCGGGAATGTGCATATTGGGATGTCCCTGAAGATAGGAACCGAGTTTTCTGAGGGTGGTGAGGTCTTCAACGGGGAAGTATCCTCTGTTTGCGAGTGCGGCATAGAGTCCGGGAGCGGTGTGTCCCTTGGAAAGAACGAATCTGTCCCTGTCTGCCTTCTCGGGATCCTTGGGATCGATGTTCATCTCTTCGAAGTAGAGATAGGTGAAAACGTCTGCTGCGGAAAGTGATCCGCCGGGATGTCCGGCCTTAGCCGCATGAGTTGAGGTGATTATGCCTTTACGAACTTCGTTGGCATATTTCTTGAGCTGAAGATTATCCATTTTTTCTCCTTTTGCAGTTTGCCTGCTAATATTTATCTGTAACTTCTCCGGCCCGCGGGTTTCGGAAGTTACTGTTTTAACATTATTTCTTCTGACCGTAGTAAGCGTTCGGTCCGTGCTTTCTGAGGTAATGCTTGTCCTGAAGCTCCTGCGGAGCGGGCTGGATCTCGGGATTGATGAGTCTTGCCCTGTATGCCATCTTGGCTACTTCCTCAAGGACTACCGCATTGTGGACCGCATCGTTTGCGTCCTTGCCCCAGGTAAAGGGACCGTGGTTCTTGCAGAGAGCTGCGGGAACGGCCATTATTTCGCGTCCGGTGCTCTTAAAGTAGTCCGTGATGAGGACTCCGGTATTCTTTTCATATGCTTCGTCGATCTCTTCGGCGGTAAGGCATCTGAGGCACGGTACGCTTCCGTAGATGTAATCCGCATGTGTCGTTCCGTAGCAGGGGATGTCCATACCTGCCTGTGCCCAGCTCGTTGCATATGATGAGTGGGTGTGGACGACGCCTCCGATCTCGGGGAATGCTTTGTAGAGCTCTACGTGGGTCGGCATGTCAGATGAGGGATTTAAGTCTCCTTCGACGACATTTCCTTCGAGGTCAACGACCACCATGTCGGAGGGCTTCATGGTCTCATAGGGTACGCCGCTGGGCTTGATGACTATGAGTCCCTTTTCGTGATCGATCTGGCTGACATTGCCCCATGTGAATGTGACCAGTCCGTACTTGGGAAGCAGAAGGTTCGCATCACATACAATCTTTTTTAATTCTTCCAGCATTTTGTCTCCTTGCGGATCACTCGTCCGCTACGATCTTCTCGGCCTTGAGAGCCTTCTTGTAATCTTCCATATATCTGTCGAATCCCTTTACGCCTTCGGCATCGGGATTGAGAGTACTGCTCTTCTGGCCTGCGAATACTTTCTTTTCAAGGTAGTCGCCGAGGCTCTCGCCTGCTTCCTTCGTGAGCATGAAGTTTGCAAGCACTGCCATTCCCCATGCTCCGCCTTCGGATGCGGTCTCGGGAACGGTAACGGGACAGTTCAGGGCATCTGCGAGCATCTGCTGTGCCGCGAGGGGAGTCTTGAAAAGTCCGCCCTGTGCCATCATGTTATTAACGGTGATGTTCTCTTCCCTTGAAAGGATATCGTTTCCGTATTTAAGTGTTGCGAATGCGCTGTAGATGTTGCTGCGCATGAAGTTTGCTACAGAAAAGTCCGCATCGGGAGTTCTGACCACCATGGGACGTCCGTTAACAAGTCCGGTAACGGGTTCACCGGAGAAGTAGTTGATGCTCGTTACGCCTGCGCAGTCCTTCGCACCGTTTTTGTAAGCATCGGTAAAGAGCTTGGTGTAGATATCGCCGACGTTGACTTCAAGTCCCATGACCTTCGCAAAGTCAGCAAAGAGCTTGACCCATGCGTTGATATCGGATGAGCAGTTGTTGCAGTGAACCATCGCGACGGGAAGTCCCTCGGGAGTGGTAACAACATCAATCTCCTCGTGAGGCTCCCTGAGGTTCTTCTCGAGAACCACCATTGAGAAAACTGAGGTTCCCGCGGAGATATTGCCTGTTCCGGGTGCTACGGCGTTGGTCGCGCACATTCCGGTTCCGGCATCGCCCTCACAGGGAGCAAATGCCGCACCTGCCTGAAGCTTTCCGCTCTCATCAAGGAGTGCAGCGCCTTCAGCGGTAAGTGTTCCGGCCTTTTCGCCCGCCTTAAGAACCTTGGGAAGGATGTCTTCTATCTTCCAGCTAAATCCCTTTCCTGAGATGAGGGAATCGAACTTGTCGATCATTGTCTTGTCGTAGTCACAGGTTGAAGGATCGATGGGGAACATGCCGGATGCTTCTCCGACACCCATGTTCTTCTCACCCGTAAGTCTGAAGTGGATATATCCTGCGAGAGTGGTGAGGAATGAGATCTGAGGAACGTGGTCCTCACCGGAAAGAATTGCCTGATAGAGATGAGCGATGCTCCATCTCTGGGGAATGTTGAAGTTGAACTCCTTGGAAAGAACGCCCGCTGCCTCTGCGGTCATGGTGTTTCTCCAGGTCCTGAACTCTGCGAGCTGCTTTCCGTCCTTATCGAAAGGAAGGTAGCCGTGCATCATCGCGCTTATTCCGATAGCGGCAAGATTTACGATATCGGTGTCATATTTTTCCTTTACGTCCGAAACGAGGGATGAATAGCTTCCTCTCATGCCCGCCATGATCTGCTCCATGGGGTATGTCCAGATGCCGCCCACAAGGGAATTCTCCCAGTCATAAATGCCCGTTGCGAGGATCTCGTGGTCGGGGCCGGTAAGTACGCTCTTGATCCTGGTGGAACCGAACTCGATCCCGAGGATCGCTTTTCCTTCGGTTATGATCGCTTTAATGTCTGCCATTTCTACCTCACTTGTCGTCTTCTGCAAATTCCATGCCTGTCTGGTCCGCTATTTCTTCGAACTGTTCGCGGCACTTTCTGAATGCTTCCATTACCCTGGGAGCAAATACGCCGCACTCGCCCGCAGATATCATTTCAAATGCCTTGCTCTTCGGTATCGCCTTCTTGTAGATCCTCTCACATACAAGGCCGTCGTAGATGTCCGCTATCCCGACGATCTGAGCGCAAAGGGGTATCGCCTCGCCGCTTATGCCGTCCGGATATCCGCCGCCGTCATATCTTTCGTGGTGGTATCTGCATATATCGAATGCCGGAGCAACGTATTCTTTTCCGATGTACTGCTTGATGCCTTCGAGAAGCTCGCATCCCTTGGTCGTGTGTGACCTCATGAGCTCTATCTCTTCGGGGGTCAGTCTTCCGGGCTTAAGAATGACACTGTCGGGAAGACAGATCTTGCCGATATCGTGGAGCATGCTCGCGGTCGCGTAGATCTCGATCTTCTCCTTGGTAAGTCCAAGGTCCGGATAATCTTCCATCATCCTGTTTCCGAGGATCTTGGTAAAGCTCCTTACGTGCTCGATGTGGTTGGAGTAATCGAGGTTTCTGTACTCGACTATGGAACCGAGCGATTCGAGGAGCATGTTGCGGCTCTTTTTAAGTTCCTCGGACTGGAGCGAAAGGAGTTTGAACTGCTTCTTAAGAGTTTCATCCTGGGCACCGAGCTTGGTGGATGATACTTCCTGGCGCTTGGTGATCCTTGAAAGGTTCTCGACCCTTCGTCTTATTGCCTTGGCCCTGAAGGGCTTCTTGGCAAAGTCCATGACGCCCATTTCAAACCAGGAAGACGGTGTCTCGGGATCGTCCTCGCCCTCTATCACTATGAAAGGCACCTTTCTGATAAGTCCGCTGTCGGCCGCGGCCTTTACGAGGGCATCGCCCTTTATTCCGGGAAGATCCGCACGGATAAAGACGCAGTCAAGGTCGGCTCCGTTCTCGACAAGGAGCTTTCTGCCCTCTTCGCCGTTCGATGCAAGGAGCACCTCATAGCCTTCCCTGAAGATATCAGAGAGTTCTTCGCGTTCAACAAGTTTTCCGGTAATGATAAGTATCTTTGCCGCCATAGGCTTTCTCCTATGTTCTATTCAATGATCGCATCCGGATCCGCAGGGTCTTTGCTGTTGTGGTAAGCAAATACCTTCTCCTCGGATCCCTTCCTTACCTTGCGAAGTGTTACGTCCGTCAGTTCCTTCTCACAGCTCCAGTTGGCGCCGCCGAGCTGGACCTTTACTCCTTCGTAGACCGTACCCTTTGCGAGTATCGTCGCACGGGCGAGTTCTATGAGCTTTCCCCTTACCTCTTCCTGTTTGGCGGTGAGCTCTTCGATCTCCTTTCCCTTGGAGAAAAGTGCATTCTGGACCTTCTCATACACGGGCTGTCCCGCAAGCTGGTCTGCCGTTAACTTGCTCTCCATTTCCCTGCGCACGTTGTCGAGGATCCTCACCTCTTCCTGCGCACTCGTCAGCTGGCGGTATATATCGTTATTCAGTTTCAATAATGCGGAAGATGAACCCGCCCTGATGACGGTCTGCTTTGCGGCTCTCGAGCCGATGCTCTGGGCGATGACGCCCTTGACTCCGGTGCACACTCCTCCGACGATGGTTCCCGTACGGAGCTTGGCTTCAACTGTCTCTTCGGAGTAAAGGACCGAGTTCATCGAATAATCTATATGTATCGCACCGCCGGCGTAAACATCCGCGCCTTCCATGAACTTGGCGGTGACTGTTCCGTTTGTGTTGATCTTGCCCTTGCCGGAGCCGTTCATTCCTTTTCGGAGAATGATGTCGCCCTTCGCTTCAAGGGTCGCGCCTTCGACAAAGCCGTCCACGATGATGTCCTTGCCCGCTTTTACGAGCGTGCCGGCGCCGACATTGCCCTTGACTCTGATGCTTCCTTCGAAGACCACGTTTCCGGTTGCGATCGAGACATCCTCGACCTCGAGCATCTCGGCGACTTCGAGTCTGTCACCGTCGAGCCTGACCATTCCGTCGATCTTGGCGGTATAGGTGCATCTGTCCTTGTCCATGATGAAGCCGTTGCCGGAAAGGATCGTCTGCTCCTTACCTCTCGTGGACTTAAGTATGTTGCCCTCTACATCGTATCCGTCAACGCCGTCCTCTGCCTTGTGGTAGAACGCGATCTTGTCGCCTTTCTTAACTGCGTCGTACCATTCGATATCCTGGTAATCGACGGAGCCGTCGGGAAGGAGCTTGGGCTTGCGGCTTACATCGGTCTTGAAGAAATATTCGTACCAGCCGTCCTTACCGTTCTGCGCATTCTTGCCGACCGCGATGAGCACGGTTTCGTCATCGTATGTTCCGTCGGTCGCTTTCTTGATCTCGTTACGGAGGATTCCCTTACGGACCTTGCATGCCCAGACTTCCGCGAGGACATCCTCCTCGGTAGGTCTGTTATTCAGGTCGGTGATGGAAAGGTAAGCTTCCATTCCGTCGGGTGAAAGGACTATCTTGAAGGACTGTCCGACAGGTGCCGCATCGATATCCTCTTCAATGAGCTTTCCGAGCTTGTCGAAATCGATGGTCTCGGATGAGGATGAGATCTCCGCAGCCTTGTTGACCGCTTCGTCGAGCGCTTCACGCTTTCTTCGCATATCGCTCGCGGAAAACCTGAGCTTCGCATAGGAGCTTACATCGTGGCCCTCTTCGAGTCCGAGCCTTATCTCTTTCATCTGCGGAGCAAGGAATAGCGGATTCGAATACTTGCTTACATCGATCTGCTTTTCGAGTCCGAGTCTTATCTCCCTCATCTGGCGCCAGTCATAAGCTTCGTTGCAGTAGGGAGTTATATCGAGTCCGAGTTCAAGGCCGCGTCTGAGTTCCTCGATGGAAGGTGCCCTGAATTCGAGCTTTAAGTACTTTTCGATGGGGATCTTCTTGGTGAGGGAAAGTCTGATCTGTTCGAGCTGGTCGTCCCTGTATCCCTCTTCTATGTATTTCATGATATCCACGCCGTCGCGTCTGGACTTGCGGATCTGTCTTGCGACAAGGGGCGGATACTTCAGGAAGTCCGAAACATCCACGCCGCTCTCAAGGCCTTTGCGGATCTGGCGCATGGCATGGAAGTTTATCTCGGGTTTCGCATAAAGGGAGATGTCGAGCTTTTCTTCGAGACCGATGCGGATCTCCGCCATCTGGAACCAGTCAAGCTCGGGGTTTCTGAGCACGCTAACATCAAGACCCTTCTCAAGCGCCAGACGTATCTCTCTCATCTGGATCGCAAGGAATTTAGGATCCTCGTAAACGCTCGTATTAAGGCCTTTTTTCCTGCCCTCCTGGATCTCAAAGCGCTGGTCCGGAGTATAGAGCGCACTTGCTTCAGCCATATCTCGTCTCCCGGGGCGAAAATAACTTCACACAGTTACTTAAGATTATATCATCTGAGCGCCGTATTCTCCACAGGATTTACAGATTTTTAAGCCGATTTTTGCTGATTTTCGCTTTCTTTTCCGGGGATGAAAAAAGCGGACAGGATAATCTCCTGTCCGCCTCAATGAATCTGTGTGTTTACATCTGGTGTCTTACGACCGCGTATTCGTCGTCGTTCCTGTAATACGGGCACTCCGCATGGGGATTTACGCTAATCCTGTAGGCATCGTCTTCGTCCATCGAGACCATGCAGTCATAAGATTCGTCATCCTCGTCATATACGTAGTTGACACAGGTGTCACATGAATACATTATTACTTCTTTTCTCCCTTGGTGTTGGAGGGCTTAACAAGTACCATGCACAGAACAAGTGCCAGGATGTAGAGAGCACCGGTCACATAGAGAACGTTCTGGTATCCTGCAGGGTTGAGCTTAACGTCAGCGCCGTTAATGTTCTTGGTGATGAACTCGCCTGTATGGTTAACGATGAAGGTTGCAAGCTGGTTTCCGGAAAGTCCGGCAAAAGCCCATGCGGAAAGGGTGATTCCGTGGATCGCTGAGATGCTGCCCATTCCGTAGTGATCGGAAAGGAGGGTGGGAACGTTGGAGAAGCCTCCGCCGTAGCCTGCATTTACAACGAAGATGAGGATGAGTACGAGTGCGATGAGGACTGCCTTACCCTCGCCGGTCTTGATTCCGTTGGTTAAGATTACGAGTGCGGTAAATATGATCGAAAGGCTGAATATGATCTTGTAGATGGTGTTTCTGTCCTTCTGGAAATCAGCCCATGCGCTGAATCCGAGTCTGCCGCCCGCATTGAAGAGGGAGGAGATAGAGGAGATGAGTCCCGCATAAGCAACAAGGCCGAGGCACTTAACGATCGCCTTCTCCTGGGAGATGATCGCAAGTCCGCAGGTGATGTTGATGTAGAACATAAGCCAGATACCGATGTAGTTGGTAATGGGCTTGGTCTTGAGGGTCTCCATGATGCCGGGCTTCTTTTCGCCGGCTGCGGGCTCGTGCCAGTCAGCAGGCTTAGCGAGAATGAGGTGTCCGCAGAACATCATTACAGCGTATACGCATGCAAGGATGATGAACATTACCCATACGCCGTTTTCGCTTGAAGCAAGGATCCTGGTCATGATGGGGCTTGCGATAGCCTTTGCGAGACCGAAGCCTGCAACCGCAAGTCCGGTTGCGAGTCCCTTGTTGTCCTTGAACCAGAGCATAAGGGTCTTAACGGGTGAAAGGTATCCGGTTCCGAGTCCTACGCCCATGATGAATCCGTAGCTTACATAGATTCCGATGAGAGCAACGGGGCTGTGGGGATGGGTTCCGCCGTATCTGATGAATACGCCGGTAAGAGCCATGCCTACCGAGAAGCAGATGGTTGCGATGAGCGAAGACTTGTGGATGTCCTTCTCAACGACATTTCCGAGGAATGCAGCGCTCATGCCGAGGAAGAAGATTGCGAATGAGAATGCCCATTCTACGGCGCTCTTCTCGTACTGGATGTAGTCTGCGATCTCCTGTGAAAATACCGACCAGCAGTAAACGGTACCGATACTGCAGTGAAGGAGAAGTGCGGGGATAGCTGCGCGGCACCACTTATTGGTGCGCCATCCACCCTGTTTTGTTGATTCAGCCATTTTAAAAACCTCACTTAATATGATTGATACTTAAGGGCATTTTTAGCCCAAATCCTGTAAAAGATTAGCACTTACGCGGTAAAAAAGCAATGAAAACGGATTCCTTAATATATATTTTTTGAGGATCTTTACGGACTGGCTTCCGGTAATATGTCCGGCAGGTTGCCTGAATCTGTCTTATTCTTTGCCGGATTCCTTCTCCAGAGCGGCGTAAATATCCCTTTTTCCGACACCTCTGTCCTTCGCGGCCGCCTTCATGGCTTCCTTGCGGTCCATGCCCTTGTCCTCGTACATCTTCACGTGCTCGGTAACGGAGATCTCTTCCCAGCGGGCTTCTTCCTCCGCCCTGATCTCCGAGGCATCGCGACCTTCGATGACAAGGACGTATTCGCCCCTGGGCTCTTCGGTCTCGTATTTGGCGATCGCAGCCTTTACGGTGGTGCGGTCGATCTCTTCGAACTTCTTGGTAAGCTCCCTGCAAAGGGCAACTTTTCTGTTTTCGCCTCCGTTAAGGGATTTTGCGAAGTCATCCAGCGTGCCCTTAAGGTGGTGGGGAGCTTCGTAGACGATCATGGTCCTGGTCTCGTTTTCGAGGCTCTTAAGGACCTGCGCCCTTTCCTTTTTGTCGCGGGGAATAAAGCCCTCGAAGACAAAACGCCTTGTATTCAGTCCCGATAGCGTGAGTGCGGTGATGCATGCACAGGGTCCGGGAAGCGATGTAACGGTTATGCCCGCTTCGGCGCACATCCTGACGAGGTCCTCTCCGGGATCGGATATCGCCGGAGTTCCGGCGTCCGTGATGAGTGCGATGTTCTTGCCCTCGCGAAGGGTTGCTATCAGCGACATTGCCTTGTCGATCTTGTTGTATTCGTGATAGCTGGTCATCGGGGTATGGATATCGAAATGGTTGAGGAGTTTGATGGAATTCCTCGTGTCCTCTGCCGCAATAAGGTCAACGCTTTCAAGACATTCCCTGATCCTCGGGGACATGTCGCTTAAGTTGCCTATTGGAGTTGCACAAAGATAAAGTATTCCGTCCATATCGTTTCGCGGAGCCTTGCGCTCCGGGTTATTTGGAGTTCGGCGGGTTCAGAATCCGTATAATTCTCTTACCTCATCCGTGTATGATCCGTCGCCGGTTTGCAGGATGAGTGGTTTTTCCACAGTGATCCGCATTTTGGCGCCTCTTATCCCCTCAATGAGGACCATGTTCGGCTCTCTGTCCGCCATGGGGTAGACAAGTCTCATCCTCTTTGGTTCAAGGTTATGGTCATGCATGAGGCACATGATCTCTGAAAGCCTGAACGGTCTGTGAACCATGAAGAAATGACCGTTTGGCTTAAGAAGCACCTCCGCCGCAGATATCACATCCTCCAGAGTGCAGAGAACTTCGTGCCTTGCTATGGCCTTGGCATCCGCGGGATTTACTATCCCGTGGTCTCCCTGAAGATAGGGAGGATTACAGGTTATACAATCAAAAGAGGCACGGGGAAAAATCCTGCCTGCCTCTTTAATATCTCCCTTAACAACGGACACTCTGTCACCGATGTCATTTAGGCTGACACTTCTGTCAGCCATATCCGCGCTTTCTTCCTGGATCTCAAGCCCCGTCAGATGCGAAGCTTCCGTCAAAGCTGACATGAGTATCGGAATTATTCCGGTACCGGTTCCGAGGTCGAGCATCTGTCCGCCTGCGGGACAGCTTGCGAAATGGCTGAGCAGTACGGCATCCATTCCGAAACAGAATCTTTCGGGATCCTGGATAATGCGGAGTCCCGCCCTTTGAAGGTCGTCTATGCGTTCTGAATTTTTAAGACTGACCTGCTCCATTTCCACCGTTTCCGGATCCGCCGCCGTTGCCTGCGCCACCGTTGTTACCGTTATTGCCACCGGCATTGTTTCCGCCGCCGCTTCCGTTCCTGTGTCTGTTACGGTGATTTCTGTGGTTCTTGCGGTTTCCGCCGTTCTCACCGCCGTTTCCGTTATTTCCTCCGGCATTTCCGGCATTGCCGCCGTTATTTGCGCCGGCTCCGCCTTTTCCGCCGTTATTGCCGCTGTTATTATTTCCGTTGTTGCCGTTTTTGTTATTATCGCGGTTTTCTTTTGTGACACCGTTGTCAGACTGGCTGCCGCCTTTTCTGTCACCTCTGTCATTTTTGTCGCCGCGGTTATCGGGCTTTCTGTTTTCTTCCCTCTTTTCCCTGGCCTCATCCTCTAAAAGAGCGAGCATTTCGGGCGAATCCTCCGCAGCAAGTCCGATATGGGATCCGTTTCTCTTACCCTTCTTACGTCTGAGTACGGTGATGTCACCTGCGGGATAATCCCTGAGTTCCTTGTCATCCCCGACCTCAACGAGAACCTTGGCGATCTGTCTGAGGACGTTGATACCGCTGACTTCTCCCCTCATTCCGTCATTCGTCGCAACATAGTCGCCGAGTGCGGGCATGGTGGAGTTGAGTTCCTCGTATGCTTCCTCCTCGTACTTAAGGCAGCACATGAGTCTTCCGCAGACACCGCTTATCTTGGTGGGGTTGAGTGAAAGGTTCTGTTCCTTCGCCATCTTGATGGATACGGGAACGAAATCGCTTAAGAATTCGGAGCAGCAAAGGGGTCTTCCGCATGATCCGAAGCCTCCGAGGCTCCTTGCTTCATCCCTTACACCGATCTGTCTGAGCTCGATCCTGGTCCTGAATATTCCGGCAAGATCCTTTACGAGATCCCTGAAATCGACTCTCTGCTCTGCAACGAAGAAGAATACGATCTTGCTGTTGTCAAATGCATACTCGACATCGGTAAGCTTCATATCGAGTCCGTGCTCGAGGATCTTCTCCTGTGCGATGCGGTAAGCGTTCTTTTCCTTGTCGGCATTGTCCGCAACCTGCTTTGTGTCCGCATCGGTTGCTTTTCTGAGGACTTTCCTGAGGGGAACGGTGATCCTTGCATCGTCCACGTCACGTATATCGCTTACGACCTGTGCATACTCGATCCCCTTTACGGTCTCGACGATGCAATAGTCGTCCTTTACAAGCTCTATCTCTCCGGGATCAAAGAAATAACTCTTCCCGCCTGACTTAAATCTTACTGCTATAACCTTCATCAAAATCTCCCAAAACTATATTACGGGGATCACCCGTTTTCCTGTATGACCGCAAAGAGCAGCTCCATGGCGATCTCGAAGCTGACATTTGCCCTGAGTCTTTCCTTGGCGCGGTTTATCGCGCTCAGCACTTCCTCGATTCCCTCGTAGCTGCTGCGGCGCGCTACCTTCCTGATGATGGAAAGCTCATCCTTGTATATGAGGCTGTCGGTCTCGCCGGTAGCCTTGAACATCAGCACATCCCTGTACCATACGGTGATCATGTCGAGGAATTCCCCGGCATCGACCTTGTACTCCGAAAGACTTCTTACCAGTGCGATCATATCGGCGATGGAATCGTCGCGTGCGTTCTTGACTACGGACTGCGCCGCTGCCTGCATCGCGCTGAAATCGTCGCTTGCCGCCATATCGCGTGCTTTTCCGAGGTTGCCCTGTGCGAATGCTATCGCAACATCGGCGCGGTAATCGGGAACACGGAGCTCGCTCATCAGATATTTCTTGAGCACCTCATCGGGAACGGGCTTGAGGTCCCAGGTGATGCACCTCGATCTGACGGTCGGAAGCAGCATGTTCTCATTTGCCGCAAGCAAAAGGATGGTCACATATGCGGGCGCTTCCTCGAGGCTCTTTAACAGTGCATTCTGTGCCTGTGCGGTGAGCTTGTCCGCATCGCTTACTATATATATCTTACGATCCGCCTGGTAAGGCTTCGTATAGATGTCTTCGCATATCTGTTCCCTGACCTCATCGATACCGATGGAGGTGGGCTTTTCGTGGATCACGTACTTGATATCGGGGTGGGTATGTGCCTCCGCCTGCTTGCAGGAGTGGCACTCGCCGCATACGTCCTTTTCGCGATGCTCACACACGAGGAGCTGTGCGAAAACGCCGGCGATGAATTCCTTTCCGGAACCCTTTTCACCGGTAAGGATATATCCGCCCGCAACACGGTCATTTTCAATTGATTCGAGGATCTGCTTTTTGATCAGGTCCTGTCCTATTATATCCTTAAGCCTTGGCATGTTTATCCCCTCATACTCATCAGGTAAAGATATCCAGAAGTAATCCCTTTATCTCTCCGATCCTGTTAAGGATCTCAAGGTTGTCCTTTTCATCCCTCATAAGCTCCTGCGCGAGCTGGTCGAGGTTATCGTCCACGAGTCTGATGATGCCGTAGACTCTGTGTCTTCCTTTACGGTCGAGGAAATTCTCCCTCGAAAATGCATGTGAGTGCGTTACGATCTCATTGAGAAAATCCTTAACGAGTGCGCGGTAGTGACGCATGTCCTTGACGTCGCGTCTCTTTGCGAGTTTCTTGCCCTCGGAATCGATCTGCTCCATGAGCGTATTAAGGCGACCCGCAAGTTCGGCTTCCTCGATATTGCTGGCGAGCATGAATTTAAAGCTGCCGTCGGATTCCTGAACATGCTGTGTCTGTGTGACCTGCGTTGTTTGATTTACCTGATTGACTTTGATATCCATCAAAGACTCCTGATAAAATCACTTACCTCTCGGATGCATTTATCGAGATCTTCGTTGTTCATGAAAACGTGGTCCACGCCTGCTGCCTTCATCTTCTCTTCATCGAAATCCTCGGAGTCGGTGATGAAGCGGCGGCACATTTCCTTGTATCTGGGAGCTTCCTGTTTCTTTTCACGCCTCATGGCTCTTTCAAGCCTGATCCCGTCGTCCGTCTCGATCATTACGGGGCATGTGTTCTCTGCTCCGAAGTAATCCCTGAGCTTTATGTATGCGGGGATGGTTCCCGCTGCGGCGATGACATTTCTGCCGTTTTTGTCGAAGGTTCCGTCATCCACCGTAAAATATCTCCAGAGTCCGTAGACCGTATCATAGGTCCTGTCCTCTATGACTTTGCCGGCTTCCTTAAGGGAATTGAAGCCCGCTTCGTCGGTGAAGTGGTACTCCCTGCCTTCCTGCTCCCCAGTCCTCATGGGTCTTGTGGTGTAGGCCACAAGGGGAAGGAGGTTCAGGCTTTCGTCCGCAAGGAGCTTTTTATAGATTGTGTCTTTTCCGCTGCAGCTTTTGCCGAGCAGACATATTATCTTAGCCATTCTTTACAACTTTTATTCCTGCGCGTTCAATGCCCTTTACGTTAAATCCGGCCTTCAGGCATTTATCGATAAACTGCACATGCTGTGCGGTGATCTCTTCGCCGGGTGCGACGATCGGTGTCCCGGGCGGATAGAGGCATATGACGGATGAACTGATCCGTCCAACGCTTTCGTTAAATGCGATCTCTTCGGAATCTGAGTCGATTGCATCGGATATAGGCATTTTTATGACGGGCTCCGGAAGGCGGGTGCTTATATCCACGGGCTTTTCACCGTCCTCAGCAAGAAGTCCGTACCTTTCGAGCCTTCCGTTAAGGTCTGTCAGGGCATCTGCCACCTTGTCGTAACCATCCTGTCCGTCGCAAACGGTGAACATTGCGAGCACAAATCCGGGTGCCGCCATCTCGGTCTCTATGCGGTATCTGTCCCTTAGGATATCCGCGATCTCTTTTCCGGAGATGCAGGTATTCCTTGCGCTGATGACAAGCTTTCCGTAATCTGCCTTTCCGGAATGCAGGTCAGCTATTTTAGGGCCACATATTAGTTTATCACATACTTCAAGGCGTTTTAACAGATTTTCGAAATTATCGTGAAGATTTTGCACGAGTTTTTCGCTGTTTTCGGACATGTAGCGGATGCAGCCGTCGATCATGGACATGAGCGGATACGAAGGGGAGCTCGACTGGTAGATCGAAAGGAATCTCCGGATCCCGCCTTTGTCCGCAAGGTCTCCTTTTACGGAAAGGACTGCGGTCTGCGTGGGTGCGGGAAGAGTCTTGTGGAGCGACTGAATGACGATATCCGCTCCGCACCTTATCGCATCGGATGCACAGCCCTTTGTAAAGGAAAGATGTGCGCCGTGTGCTTCGTCGACTATGAGAGGGATGTTCCTTGAATGGACTTCCTTTGCTATGGACGCGATATCGGACATCCTTCCCTCGTAGGTGGGGGATACGATGAAAACCGCCTCCGCATCAGGGTTTTCGTCGAGCGCTTTTGTGACATCATCCGCCGTTACCGCATCGTAAATTCCGTCCTCATCGGGACCCTTGGTGTAAATATACGCGGTGCGCAGGCCCCTTAAATAAGCCGCGTTGTATGCGGACTTGTGGCTGCCCCTTACCATCAGGAGCTTTCCGCCTTTTTTGACGGATGCAGAAACAGCCGCAAGGATACCTGCGGTGCTTCCGTTTATCAGAAAATATGATGCGTCCGCGCCAAGGACCCGGGCCGCATTTTTTTCGCTTTCGAGGATTATGCCTTCGGGATTGTGAAGGTCGTCCAGTGAATCGACTTCTGTGAAATCTATGGATGCATACTCTTTGGACATGGCACCGAATGCATGCCTTTTATGCCCCGGCATATGGCAGGGGTAGAGATCTTGTTTCGAATAGTTTTTGAACTCGTCGTAAAGGGCGGTCACTTATTCATCCCCTTGATCATCTCATCAACGGTATGCCATCCTAGAACGGCACACTTTACTCTTGCGGGCATATGGGAAATATCCGAAAGTGCGCCGGCTTCACCGAGTTCCTCTATCTCCTCGGGAGTGGCTTCGCCCTTTATCATCTTGATGAAATTACCTGCGAGATGCTGTGCATCCTCAACCTTCGCACCGATCACCATGTCGATCATGATGTCGGCGGAAGCCTGGGAAATGGCACATCCGTCACCGACAAAACCGCCGTCCGTGATATAGCCGTCCTTCACTTTGAGCTGTACGGTTATCTCGTCACCGCATGAGGGATTGACTCCCTCCATTTCGATGTCGGGATTTTCAATCGCGTGCTTGTGGAGCGGATGCATATTGTGATCCGTTACAACTTCGTTGTAGAAAGTCTTAAAGTCCATATCCGAGCAGTCCTCTTACCTTGGACAGCTCCGCAAGGAATCTGTCCACTTCCTCTTCTGTGTTGTAGAATGCAAAGCTTGCGCGGCATGTGGACTTGACTCCGAGGTGATCCATAAGCGGCTGGGCACAGTGATGTCCCGCTCTTATGCATACACCCGATCTTCCGAGTATATCGGCAACATCATGGGGATGGACGTCTTCTACGCAGAAGGTCACGATTCCCTTATGATCCGCCTCGTTCTGCGATCCGATGATACGGATCTTGTCAATATTCTTAATGCCGGCGATCGCTCTGTTTGTCAGGATCTCTTCCTGAGCTTCTATTATACCCCATCCGACCTGATTTATGAAATCAATAGCTGCGGCAAGTCCCACAGCTCCGCCGACATTTACGGTACCAGCTTCGAACTTATGGGGAAGCTCGGCGAAGGTTACCCTGTCCCAGTGCACGGTAGCGATCATCTCTCCGCCGTACATAAAGGGACGCATCTTTTCGAGGTGCTCTCTTTTTCCGTAAAGGACACCGATGCCCATAGGTCCGAACATCTTATGTCCGGAAAAAGAAAGAAAATCACAGTCAAGATCCCGCACATCGACCTTCATATGGGGAACGCTCTGTGCGCCGTCGACGCTGATGAGAGCACCGGTCGCATGGACCTTTTCCGCAATATGCTTAATGTCATTTACCCTTCCGAGAACGTTGGATACCTGGGTGATCGCAACGAGCCTGGTCTTTTCGGAAAGGCACTTATCCAGAGTCTCATCGGTGACGGCTCCGGTCTCATCGGGCTCGAGCTTTACGAGCTTCGCACCCTTTTTCTCCGCCATATATTTCCAGGGAAGAAAATCGGAATGATGCTCCATTACGGAAACGACAACCTCGTCACCTTCCGAAAGGTTATCCTCACACCAGGAATACGCAAGGAGGTTAAGAGCCTCGCTTGCATTCCTGACAAAAATTATCTCCTCGGGAGCTGCGGCGTTTATGAACTTCGCAGTCTTTACCCTCGCATTCTCGTAAGCTGCGGTTGCCCTTTCGCTGAGATCGTACACTCCGCGAAGGGGATTTGCATTGTCGTTCTCGTAATAGCTCTTCATGGCATCGAGGACACTTGCGGGCTTCTGTGTGGTCGCCGCATTGTCGAGATATGCGATGTCCTGTTTTAAAACAGGGAAGAGCTTTCTGTATTCCGTTACCTTGTTCTTAAGTTCGGTATCATTCATCTGCGTATTTTCCTGCTATGATGCCGAGAACGTATTCCTTTGCTTCGGCATTTTCTATCTTATTTGCGGCAGCTTCAAGGGATGCCCTTTCTAGGATCTCAACGGCTCTTTCCCTGGGGATGCCCCTGCTGGTCATGTAGAAGAGGATGTCTTCTGCGGGTTTTCCGATCGTTGCTCCGTGGCTTCCCGCAACGGTTTCCTCGGTACAGAGGATGAGGGGAACGGTCTTGTTGACAATGGTGTCATCGAGAAGGAGCATGTTCTCGGATTCTTTTCCGTCGCTTCCCGTACAGCCCTTCACGAAATCAATGGTGCCCCTGAAGGTCTTCTGTGCATTCTTCGAAAGAGCGCCGGTGACATTTATATCAGCCTTTGTGGTTTTCGCAAGATGCTTTGCCACATAGTTCATGTCGAGGGTCTGGCCGTTTGTCCTTACGAGACCGATATGGTTCTCGGTGGATGCTTCCTCTCCCTCAAGAGCGGTCCTGCAGCCTGCACTTATGTCGCTTCCGTCCATGAAGACCTGGACGATGTTGATCTGTGCGCCCTCAGCCGCAACGGAACCGATGTCATTTACGACCTTCATTCCTTTTCCGGGTCTTACGACCTGTGCGAGATTGATCTTCGCACCTTTTTCCGCTTTAAGAAGTACCTGAAGGACCGCGGTTCCTTCCGTTTTTTCATCGGAGGTTACGTCGGTGAGGATATTGACTGTCTGTCCTTCCTTTGCCTCAAAGCAGAGAATGTCAGCAGCATTTTCGGTGTAGGTCTTCTTAATGCTTACGAGCTTATCGCCGTCATTTGAAACCAGTACGGGCTTCGTGCCGTTCTTTTTAAGGAATGCTGAAAGCTCTGCACCGCAGCCGGTCTCCATCTGCCAGTCGGCAGGCTTTGCTTCGCTCGTCTTAAGTTCCTGATCGGTCATTCCCGCAGTACTTCCTGTGGGAAGCTCTACCGTAATATCATTTACTTTAAGCCTGTTCCAGGTAGGGGGAACGAGGCTGTTTATCTTGATCTTCTCAGCCGTCATCCTATTGTCCCTTTCATTTCAAGCCTTATCAGATTGTTCATTTCGGCAGCATATTCCATGGGAAGCTCCCTGGATACGTTGTCCGCAAAGCCGCTAACGATGAGGGCTCTCGCGTCCTCTTCGCTCATTCCCCTGCTCATCATGTAGAAGACTGCCTCATCGGAAATGCTTCCTATGGTTGCCTCGTGTCCTACATCTGCATCGTCGGTGCGGATATCCATTACGGGAATGGTATCTGACTTCGACTCGCTGTCAAGCATGAGAGACTCGCAGCTTACGACCGACTTCGCACCCTTGGCCTGGGGCATTACCTGTACGGAGGTTCTGGTCGTATTGATACCGCCGTTCTTGGAGATGGACTTGGTGTTTACAACGGATGAGGTATTCTTTCCGATGTGGATGACCTTCATTCCGGTATCGAGATCCTGTCCCGCACTCGCGAACGCGATTCCGGTATATTCCATGGTTGAGTTGTCACCCTGGAGAATGGTTGAAGGATACAGATAGGAAACATGGGAACCGAACGAACCGGACACCCACTCCATTCTTCCACCTTCCTGTACAAGGGACCTCTTGGAATTAAGGTTGTACATGTTCTTGGACCAGCTCTCGATGGTGGAGTATCTCAGTCTCGCATTCTTGCCGACAAAGAGCTCAACAGCACCGGTGTGGAGGTTTGCAACATTGTACTTAGGTGCGGAGCAACCTTCTATGAAATGAAGGTCCGCGCCCTCTTCAACAATTATGAGGGTGTGCTCGAACTGTCCCGCACCCTTTGCGTTAAATCTGAAATATGACTGAAGGGGAACCGAAACCTTGACTCCCTTCGGAACATATACGAATGAACCTCCGCTCCATACGGCACCGTGAAGTGCGTTATATTTGTGGTCGTTGGGAGTAAGAAGGGTCATGAACTTCTCGCGGACAAGATCCGCATATTCACCCTTGAGCGCACTTTCGAAGTCGGTATAGATGACGCCCTGCTCCTCGACTTCTTTTTGCATATTGTGGTAAACGAGCTCGGAGTCATACTGGGCTCCGACACCTGCGAGAGATGTTCTCTCTGCCTGGGGGATTCCCAGTCTTTCAAAGGTGTTCTTGATATCCTCGGGAACTTCATCCCAGGAATTGGTCATCTTGGCATTGGGGCGGACGTAGGTGTAGATACGGTTCATGTCCAGACCATCTATGCCGGGTCCCCACTGGGGGAAGGTCATTTCGTTATACATCTTCAGACATTTGAGTCTGAAGTCTCTCATCCATTCCGGATCTTTCTTTTCTTCGGACAGCTGAAGGATTATATCTTCGGTGAGACCCTGCTCGAGCTTGAAGGAATCTTTGTCATCGTCGATCACATCGTAGATAGTCCTGTTCACGTCCTCTACATATGTTTTTTCTTCGCTCATATTCATTCCTTCATATATTTCTCAAATCCGTTTTCATTGATCTCATCAATCAGGCTTGCATCGCCTTCCGCAACAACTTTGCCGTTGTAGATAACGTGAACCTTGTCGACATCCAGGGATTCGAGGATCTTGGTTGAGTGTGTGATTATAAGGAGTGCTCCGTGGGTCTGCTCCTGATATGCCTTGACACCTTCTGATACAATGCGTACCGCATCGACATCAAGTCCGGAATCGGTCTCATCGAGGATCGCAAGCTTGGGCTTAAGCATGAGAAGCTGGAAGATCTCTGCTTTCTTCTTCTCACCGCCGGAAAAACCGACATTGAGCTCTCTGTCGAGATATGCGGTATCCATATTAAGGACCTTCATCTGTTCGGCAGCGGCCTTCTTGAAGTTCCAGAGGCTCATCTTGTTGCCGAGTGCCTCGCATGAGCTTCTTACGAACTCGGAAAGCCTTACTCCGGGAACTTCGATGGGATTCTGAAAGGTCATGAAAAGACCCTTCTTGGCTCTTTCATCGGTCTTCATTTCGAGAAGATCCTCTCCGTCAAAGGTGATGTTACCGGAGGTTACTTCATATTCTTCCTTTCCCATCAGGGTATTGCCCAGGGTGGACTTGCCCGCACCGTTGGGTCCCATGATGACATGGGTCTCGCCTTCGCCGATCTTAAGGTCAAGGCCTTTAAGGATCTCTTTGTCGCCTATGCTGACGCAGAGTTTTTCAACGTTTAAGATTTCCTGACTCATTTCTGACGCCTTTCTGTCTTATAAAATAAATGTATTTGTGACAAAACTGAACCTATTTTACACACAGAATTCAGGTTTTTCAAGGGTTTGAGGGCAATAAACCTACTATTTTTATATATTTATAAAAACTCAACAAAAAAGAGACGATACATACGCCCCTTTTTGACACAATATATTACGCACAGACTATATGGTTTCGGCATAAAAGGCTCTCTGATCCTTTTCCCATATAGCGCGCTTAAAAACAAATAAAAAAAGATCTCAATATGAGATCTCTTTCGTGCCCAGAGCCGGAATCGAACCAGCGACACGCGGATTTTCAGTCCGCTGCTCTACCAACTGAGCTATCTGGGCTTAGCGGTTTTCCCGCTGCGTAGCGGGGACAGGATTTGAACCTGCAACCTCCGGGTTATGAGCCCGACGAGCTTCCGGATTGCTCTACCCCGCGTTATTGGTCCCCCGTAGGGAGTGGGTGGAGATGGATTCGAACCATCGAAGCAAGTTGCAGCAGATTTACAGTCTGTCCCCTTTGGCCACTCGGGAATCCACCCATATTGATTTTTTAGGATCAAAAGCCGACGATCGGAATCGAACCGATAACCTGCTGATTACAAATCAGCTGCTCTGCCAATTGAGCCACATCGGCATCTATCACACCGAACGATTCGGCTAGCGACCCAGAACGGACTTGAACCGATGACCTCCGCCGTGACAGGGCGGCGCTCTAACCAACTGAGCCACTGGGCCTTATGATCAATCTGCTCCTTCAAAACCGAAACCAAACACCATCTGAACATCTTGCATTCCAGGTAACAACAGGATAAGCCTTCGACCTATTAGTAAATGTCAGCTGAGAGCATTACTGCTCTTACACACCATTCCTATCTAC
>JAEEGK010009200.1_pt1 | contig 23137 bp, 21 predicted proteins | sample 8958771 | NCBI WGS metagenome assembly JAEEGK01 (sample SAMN16246547, study PRJNA631951) | gut metagenome | biome: gut microbiome; feature: rumen; material: SC-attached | host: Bos | place: Iran: Karaj | collected 2018-10 | reverse complement strand
AACATTCTCCATTCCAGAGTATTTGTTTGACTTTGAAACATGTAAAATGACCACTTTTAGACCCCCATATTATCTACAGCTGCTCATACAATTGTTTCATTAACTCGTTTACTTTTTCTTTATCAAAGGACTTCATAGTCTCTATATTGGTCTGCCCCATGTTTTCACGGACAGTCGGCATATCTGCCAAAGAACGCTTAAGTGCAAGCACAAGTGTCTGCTCATCCTTAGAGTCGAATAGGTATCCCCCAACACCGTCTTCGATAAGGTCTGTGTTGCCACGAATCTTGCTGCAGATAACAGGCAAACCTACTGACATGGCCTCCATAAGCGCCACAGGCAATCCCTCCTGATGGGATGGAAAAACATAAATGTCACTTGCTGCAAACACATCAGCCACATCTCGTCTAAAGCCAAGCATCTTAACATAATCAGAAAGTCCCATTGTCTTTATGATATCTCTAAGCTCTGCAGCTATTCGTCCTCTGCCTGCAATTAAATAACGTATCTTATATTTAGGCTCCACTCTCTCATCACTTTCAGGTGATACCAACATCCCCTGATCCTTCATGATTTTAAGAGCCTTTAAAACTTCTATGTGATTCTTTCTAGGAATCAACTCTCCAACAGACAGGAGCACTGTTGTGTCCTCGTCTATGGCCAACTCCTTACGAATCTTTTCTCTAGCTCCTTCACTTGCCACAAACTTGTGCGTATCAACTCCAACCCCGGGCACATACGCCACCTGTTTAGCGTAGAAATCCTGAGCACTGTTGTAGTCCTCTTTGTTGATGGTTATCAACAGGTCGGTGAATTTACTGCAGTACTTTTCCACATTGTAGAACACCAACCAGTTCTTAAGTGGTGCTCCCTTGAAAAAGTGGAAGCCGTGGGCTTCATAGACAACCTTTGTTCCATAAAGCTTTCTTGCTTTTCTACAAGCCAATCTGCAGATAACACCTCCAATAGGTGACTGAGTGTGGACAATCTCATATTTATTTTCCTCCACCTCTTTTTTAAGCTGCTTATAGGCTTTCTGAAGCTCAAAGATGTTAAATATCTTTCTAAGACTGGATGTCTCAATAATGCGACAGCCCAAATCCTTAAGAAGCTTTCGTCTATCATTCATAGCCTCAGGGCTTAGGGCACTATCATCATCATTCCAGCATGACGCAACATCTACTGTATAGCCAAGGCCCTGAAGAATCTTGATATTGTCTATATTAAACTGCGTAAGCATATACGTGGTGTGAGCATGTATTAGAGCTTTTTTCATATATTCATTATCTCCTGCATATCGCCTTCAATAATCGTTGTGCTACTTGCGGACATTGGCGTTTGTCTCGCCTTCAGCCACACCTTCAGTAGCATCTTTTGTAAATATGACACGAATTGTCATAAGTATAAGCTGAATATCCAGTAATACGGAACAATTTTCAACATAAATCATGTCAAGCTTAAGCTTATCAAGTGATGTAGTATTGTACTTTCCGAAAACCTGTGCATACCCAGTAAGTCCAGCCTTTACGTGAGTTCTGAAAGCAAATTCAGGAACTTCCTTAACGTACTCTTCGATTATTTCCGGTCTCTCTGGGCGAGGACCAACAAAGGACATTTCACCCTTTAAGATATTGATAAACTGTGGCAGTTCATCTATACGTGTAGCACGAATAAAGTGACCAATCGGTGTGATTCTATCGTCGTTTTCACTTGCAAGACGAGCCTTGCCATCCTTTTCAGCATCCACTATCATTGAGCGGAATTTTAATATCTTGAATTCTTTTCCACCTATGGTGCAGCGGGTTTGTTTATAAAACACAGGACCGCCATCATATTTGTGGATAAGTATAGCAAAAATTATCATTGGAACTGCTCCAATAATAAGAGCCAACAGAGATATAACAATATCACCTGTACGCTTTAGAGCTGCTGAAATGCCATCCATTCCAACATTCTTGCAAAGATATAAAGGCGTATCAAAAAGATCTACGTCATCAGAGCCTTTAATTAAAATATCTGAAATCTTTGGAGTGAAATATACGCGCTTACCTGAATCAAAGCAGGCCTTAATGATGTCGTTTCTGATTTCTGATGGCACGTCATTAATTAAAACTGCATCGTAATTTTCAAGCTCTCGAGTGATTTTATCGATTGGCTCATTACAGCTGATTTCTCCTGTGATACAGTATTTATCTGCTCGACGGTTCATCTTTATGACCAAATCATTCTGGTACTCACCATAAATATTCAAAATAGAAAATGGTGGGAATATTACACGATATAGCTTGGTGCTGATGAAAGATACAAGCAATACTACAAACGCGTCTATAATAGAAAGTATGATTAAAAATCCCAGTATCTTCCATGTATGATTTTTGATTCCGACTATCAAAAGTACCATGAAAAATTCAATCATATTTACGATTCCCATTGCTATTGCCTGAGACATTGAAAGAATGGAAATCCTGCCACTTCCAAAGTTAAAGCCTTTAAATGTGTTTATCAGCAGCACTATAAAAATAGCGTAAAGGAATATCAAAAGATAGTTTCCTATGCTGTAATATCTCTGAGTTGGGTCCATAAGGTTCCTTAATTTCCCATACCACATAACGCCAAAGAGCGTGGCTAGTATTACTACTAACACCACGCTGCTTATAAAGCGGAATAATTTTTTTCCTGTTTCTACATTGTTATTTTTCTTATTATCCATATTCTCTTAGAAATAGCTCTTGTTCATGTCGACATTTCCCTTGATACCAGGAATTGAACCCTTGCTAGAATACTGCCAAATATTGTATCTGCCTGAATAAGAGCATGCTGTATTGTACTGGGCTACCCAAATTGAACATGAGCCAGGAAGTGAGCCTGTGTTGATTTTTCCTAACATCCAGCTCTTGCTTGCATAAACGCCGGCTCTGTGGCCACCTGATTGAACTGTTGTACAGAATGCGTTAACAATCGCTGTCCTCTGTTCGTTGGTTAATCTACTCTGACCTCTTGTTGTATCCTCCATATCGATGTAGATAGGAAGTGCACAACCGCCTGCCTTGTTGGCCATTGCTACAGCCATTGATGCTTCGGCTACTGCCTCTGCCTCGTTCAAAGCAGTTGAGTAAATGTAGATACCTGTGTTGACTCCGTTACCCTTGGCACCCTTCATATTTGTGTAGAAGTATGGGTCCTCATGTAACTGACCATCATACATACCTCTGTATCCGCAACGGATGATTGCAAAAGATACTGCTGGTCCAGCCTGTTTCCAGTCGATTGAACCCTGATGCTTTGATACATCAATACCAGTACCATTAGATACGATGGCGCCGTCATTTCCAAAGTTGTAAGAAACACCCTGAATTACCTGTGTGCCCGTTACTGGATTACCATTCTTATCAAAGAAGAATGTACGGCCGTCAATTGTCTGCCATCCATAGTATGTGTAGTCAGCTTCCTTGTAGTAGTATGTTCTACCCTTTTCATAGTCAGCTGCTGTTGCTTCCTTCTTGCATTCAGCATCTACATAAAGCTGATTGCCCTTAGAATCCTTAAGCTTTTCTTCTGTACCCTGACCGTATCCTGATACAGTATATGTAACCTTAAGTCTATTATCCTGAGTACCATCACTAAAGGTTGCGATACCTGCTAATGTGTAGTCACCATCCTTTGTAGCCTTGAATGTACCCTTGTTCTTTTCAATCTTAACCTCGGCGCCGTTTACTGTTACCTTGCTAACATTTGATGTGCAAGTGATAGTAAATGTACCGTTCGAATATGTCATATCAAGTGTTGCAGTCTCAACATTTGCACCTGCTGGGCTTGCAGCAATAAGAATATTTAGCATGGTTGGTGCATCAAAAATACTGTTTGCCGCTGCAACTCTGTTCTTACCGCTTCGCTTTGTTGTATCACCACCATCTGCAGGTGGATTTGCATTATCCTGACTTGGCTCAGTTGTCTGCTGATTATCTCCACCTGAGCTTCCGTTGGAATCATTTGAACCGTCCGAATTATTGCCACCCTCTGAAGGCTTATTGTCATCATTTGCTGGTGGTGTCTCTACCGGCTTATTCTTTGTGAAAGTAAATGTTACTACTGGGTTGTTGGCATCAAATGACTTTGCACTCTCTGAGCAGGTATAGCCATCCACTGTTGGTGCAGATACCTTTTCGCCAGCCTTCTTTTCTACAGTATTATTGTAGATTTCCTTACCGTCACAAACGCCCTTAACCGTAACTTTTACTGTTGCTGGTGCTGCTGGTGCATTCTTGGTGCATGTAAATTCGTAAACAGTTTTTCCTTCCTCAACCTTTATTTCAGAAGGCGATACTGTATAACCTTCAAAAGCTTCAGGCTTAATAACATCTCCAGCCTTTTTATTTTGAAGCTTTCTTTCAATATTTAATCCATTGTATTTAATGGTTACTTCAAATGTCTTTACAGCCTTCTTGTAAATAAATGAAACTGTCTGGTCAGCGGCAATTGCATTAAAGGTATTTGTGCCTTCAACCTTTACAAACTCATAGCCATCTAATGCTGGCTGAGCGATTGTTTGATTGCTGCCCTTTGGAACTTCTCTGACCTCGCGCTTAATCTCCTTGCCGGCATCATCCTTGCAAACTACTGTAACTTTAACTGTAGCTGCCTTAGGAGTATAAGTAATCTTGGTTACTCCCTCGCCCTTTTTGGTAGCCTTGCTTCCCTTGGCGTTGCCCTTTGGTGGCACTACATCTGTTGTTTCCTTAACTGTGCCGCCCTTTTCAACTTTTCTGGATTCAACGAACTCAACAGTGTCCTTTGGCGCTGCCTCTACTGGGATAGCCGCTTCCTTTTGTCCATCCTCGGCAGGAGCATCCTTCTTAACCTGCTTGATGATTTCCTTTTGAACCTTAAGCTCTACCTTATCCTTTACGTTGACCTCTGTCTTATAAGAGGTTGGCTCGTACTTAACCGCCTCTGTATCGGCTAAATCATTTACTATACAGGCAACGTAATCACCTGGTGTCATGTCTGTTTCTGAGATGACGCCATCCATATCTTCATCGGTGTATACAGTTCCCTCAGCCTCGTTTAATGCTACGGCAAAGGCCTGCACTGCTGTCTCCTTATCCAAAAGCAATTGATAAAGAGGATCGCTTTCTATGTCTGATGGCTGGACTTCAACAACTTCACCATTTTCATCTGTAACTTCAACTGGGACATTTCTGTCCTTTAAAATATCAAGCAGCTGCTCTGCCTGAGAAGGTCCAGCAACTTCCGCTTCTGCTGCTGTTTCCTCTGATGTTTGTTCCTCTGCCTCTGCTTCCTCAGCAGGCTCTTCCTCTGAGCCTTCCTCTACTGCTGGTGCAGCTACAGGAACTGTAAGTAAACCTGCCTCAACATAAGGTGCTGTATACTCGGAAATCTGTGCGTCCAAGTCTGCTATAGCATCCACATATGATTGAAGGCTCTCTGCTGTCTCTGGCGACAAGAGCTTTACCTGGAATGGTACTCCAGTAATACAATTCTCTCCGTCAGAAGAAATGTATAAAGTCAAATCCTTTTCCAAAGACTCACTTGTTAAAAATACATTCTGAAATTCTGGAACATAGACGTCTGCTGCAGCTGTTATATCTGCCTCTTTAACCTTTTCGGTAACCTCTGGCTCGGCGAAAAACTTGTTGTAAGCCGCATATGCTCCTGTTCCTATCGCACCTGCACCTACTACTCCTGCAAGTCCAATGCAGAATGGTCGGTATGTATGCACAAATGCTCTAACAACTCTAAAAAACTTGTTCATAAAAATATGCTCCCAAATTATTAATTGTCTCTAAAAACTAGTTAATACCATGCTCATTGCAATAATCCTTGAAAGATGCATTTACCTTATCCTTGTCAGAAAGGATTAAATCTGCCTCTGTCATTCCATCAGGAATAGGCCACTGCACCCCGATATCAGGGTCATTAAACATAAGACCGCCCTCATCATTTGGATGATAGAAGTCTGTAACTTTATAACAGAACTCCGCAAAATCACTTACTACCAAAAAGCCGTGGGCAAATCCCTTTGGAACCAAAAACTGCTTTTTGTTCTCAGCAGAAAGGAGGATGCCATAATGCTTTCCAAATGTAGGTGAGCCCTCACGAAGATCCACTGCCACATCATACACCTCACCAGAGATAACTCTTACAAGCTTATCCTGTGGGAAGTTCTTTTGAAAATGAAGACCACGAAGTACGCCCTTTTTGCTTGCAGACTGGTTGTCCTGCACAAAGGTGTAATTAAGGCCTTCGGCCTTCATATCGTTTTCGTTGTATGTCTCCATAAAGTAACCTCTATCATCGCCAAACACCTTAGGAGTGATGACGCAGAGGCCTTCTATTCCATTTACATTTTTCTCAACTGTAATTGCCATAATATCCATCTAGAATTCTGCAATCAAATAATTCCAACATGTTCTAATAATTCCGCTTGTTACGCTCTCAAGCCTATGATATTATCTCCGTCGACTAAAACGTCTCCTTCGATAACACATAGAGCTTGATAGCTACAAGCTATTCTTTTGAAATATATGAATACTTCTTTAAAATTTCATTTATCTAGTTGATTACGAATTCTTCTCCTTATTTTGTCTATTTTAAGTTTTATAAAACTATAATTGCCAAATCTCAGGCCTCCGCCCTAGAAAGAGCATTTTATAGACCGTTAGCAACGTCCACAAGGTACTGGCCGTATGCTGTCTTCATAAGTGGCTCAGCAAGCTTAAGAAGCTGGTCCTTGTCGATGAAGCCACGCTTGTATGCGATTTCTTCGATGCAGGAAATGTACATACCCTGTCTCTTCTGGAAGGTGCTGACAAACTCAGCTGCCTGAAGAAGCATGTCGTGGTTTCCTGTGTCAAGCCAAGCAAATCCACGACCAAGTGTCTCAACGTGAAGGTTGCCACGGCTAAGGTATTCATTGTTTACTGCTGTGATTTCAAGCTCACCACGTGCTGATGGCTTGATAGTCTTTGCAATTTCTACTACTGAATTGTCGTAGAAATAAAGACCTGGAACTGCATAGTTACTCTTTGGCTGAGCTGGCTTTTCCTCGATTGAAATAGCTACGCCATTTTCATCAAATTCAACTACGCCATATTCTCTTGGGTCGCGTACATAGTAACCAAAGATTGTTGCTCCCGGCTCAGACTCTGTACGCTTAGCTGCTGTCTGAAGCACCTTTGAGAATGACTGACCATAGAAAATGTTATCGCCAAGTACAAGGGCTACAGCATCGCTTCCAATGAAGTCTGCACCAATAATAAATGCCTCAGCAAGTCCGTTTGGTGCCTCCTGAACTGCATACTGAATATCCATACCAAGCTGCTTTCCATCGCCAAGTAACTCCTCGAATACTGGGAGATCTCTTGGTGTGGAGATGATAAGCACCTCGCGAATACCAGCCAACATTAATGTTGATAATGGATAATAAATCATTGGCTTATCATAAATTGGCATAATCTGCTTTGAAATTGCCTTTGTAAGTGGATAAAGTCTTGTTCCTGAACCACCTGCTAAAATTATTCCCTTCATTAAAAAATTCCTCCAAATTCACACAAATGAATTGCTCATTTGCCTAATTAAACTCCTTATCTACTGTCTCAAGGGCAGCGGCTACTACCTTATCCATGTCATAATACTTGTACTGACCCAAACGGCCGCCAAAGATTACGTTTGATTCTGTATTAGCCTTGTCAGCATACTGCTGATATACTGCATTGTTTTTATCATTATTAACAGGGTAATATGGCTCTACACCTGGCTTCCACTCTGAGGAATATTCCCTTGATATAATTGTGGTAGGCTGCTTGCCAAACTCAAAGTGCTTGTGCTCGATTATACGAGTATATGGCACCTCTGCTTCTGTATAATTTACAACAGCATTTCCCTGATAATTCTCTTCGTTTAACTTTTCAGTCTCAAATCTAACTGAACGGTACTCAAGTGGTCCAAAGCAACTGTCATAATATTCATCAATCTGGCCTGTAAAGATAAGCTTTTGCCATGCAACCTTTGTGCCATCCTTTAATGTACCCTCTGTCGCACCTTCTGCGTTCTTTACTCCGCCAACCATGTCAAAATAGTCTTGTGACAATACTACGTCTGAACCTTCAAGCATCTTTTCTACAATCTGAGTGTAACCACCCATTGGGATGCCCTGGAATCTATCATTAAAGTAATTATTATCGTAAGTAAATCTAAGTGGTAATCGCTTGATAATAAATGCTGGAAGCTCATTACATGGACGTCCCCACTGCTTTTGTGTGTAGCCCTTTATAAGCTTCTCATATACATCTGTTCCAACTAAAGAAAGAGCCTGCTCTTCTAGGTTCTGTGGATCTGTGATATTAAGCTCCTTTATCTGCTCGGCAATCTTTGCTTTTGCCTCAGCAGGAGTCTTAATATTCCACATCTTTGAAAATGTATTCATGTTGAAAGGAAGGTTGTATAACTCATCCTTGTAAACAGCAACTGGAGAGTTGATGTAGTTATTGAACTCAGCAAACTGGTTCATGTACTCCCAAATCTTCTTGTCGCTGGTGTGGAAAATATGCGCGCCATAAACGTGAACGTTAATATCGTCTTCCTTCTTGGTGTAAATATTTCCAGCAATGTGGTCGCGGCGGTCAATTACCAAAACTGACTTGCCACGTTTATTTGCTTCATAGGCGAAGGTTGCTCCAAAAAGTCCCGCACCTACTACTAAATAATCGTATCGTTTCATTATCAATCCATCTCCTGCCAGCCTATATTAAAACGTGAACAATCTGCATATTACTAATAATAGTGCACTGTTATTAAGCTGACTTACATATCTATCTAACAAAATGTAGCTGACTTACATATACTATGTGATAAACAGCTATCATAAATATCTTTTTAAATAGTTATTGTGTATCTATATATAAAACCACAAGACGAAATGTAGCTAACAAGCTATTTGCTCTCTGGAAAATGACGTGTTAGTCATTGGAAGAGAGCTAATGCTTGTAAGCGTGACATTTCGAACATAGACCTATTAATTTATTTATTTGAATACATATCTGTGTAGTATTTCTGGTAATCTCCAGACGTCACGTTTTTCATCCATTCCTCGTTTTCGAAGAACCATGCTATAGTCTTCTTGATGCCTTCCTCGAAGCATGTCTCTGGCTCCCAGCCAATCTCTGCCTTAATCTTGTCTGGTGCAATAGCGTAACGTCTGTCATGACCCTTACGGTCTGTAACGTACTTGATAAGGTTCTCTGATACAAGAGCCTTACGTGGATCATTCTCTGGAAGCATCTCCTGAAGTGTGTCAAGGATGATGTGGATAATCTGAATATTCTGCTTTTCGTTGTGTCCACCAATGTTGTATGTCTCAAAGAGCTTGCCCTTCTCCTGAACCATGTCGATTCCCTTTGCATGATCCTCTACAAACAACCAGTCACGTACGTTCTTTCCGTCACCGTACACTGGAAGGTCCTTGCCCTGAAGCGCATTGTTGATGATAAGTGGAATGAGCTTCTCTGGGAACTGATATGGGCCATAGTTGTTTGAGCAGTTTGTAATGTTGGCAGGGAACTTGTATGTATCCATGTAAGCCTTTACAAGCATGTCTGAACTAGCCTTTGAAGCTGAGTATGGTGAATGTGGATCATATGGTGTTGTCTCATAGAAAAATGCATTGTCATCATCTGGAAGTGAGCCATAAACTTCGTCTGTTGAAACGTGAAGGAACTTCTTGCCTTCCTTAAATGAACCATCAGGAAGCTCCCATGCTTCCTTTGCGCAGTTAAGCATTACAGCTGTACCAAGTACGTTTGTCTGAACGAAAACCTCTGGATTTAAGATTGAACGGTCTACGTGTGACTCAGCTGCAAAGTGAACTACTCTATCGATATCATTCTCAGCAAATACCTTGCGGATTGCTTCCTTATCACAGATATCTGCCTTTACGAATGTGTAGTTGTCGCGGTTTTCTACATCCTTAAGATTCTCAAGGTTACCAGCGTATGTAAGCTTATCCACGTTTATGATGCGGATTTCGTTATCATACTTCTTAAACATGTAATGGATGTAATTTGAGCCGATGAAACCAGCTCCACCTGTTACTAAATATGTTCTCATTTTTAAATTCTCCTTCTGCGATTCCCCAAACAATATCTCGCTTGTCACGGTCTCAAGCCTTAGATATTTCCTCCGTCGACTAGATGTCTCCTTCGGAAACACTAAGAGCTTTATACCTACAAGCTACTTTTACTCTTTTGGAAAATCCCACTTTAAATTTCTTGTAAATTGATAATATATTTATAAACACACAAAAGCTTGTTTCATGCGTCCATTAGCAATTTAGCTGAGGTATTCCTTCAGCGCATCCTTCCAGTCAGCCATGCGGTAGTCTGTTGTGAGACGAAGCATGTAGTTGTCTAGGATGCTGTAGTGAGGTCTGTCGGCACTAGCAGGGTTCATACGCTTGTACTCCTCGCTAGTCACGTGATTGACCTTAACATTTATGCCCTTTAGACGGAAGATTTCCTCTGTGAAGTCAGCCCAGTTGGTATCGCCTTCGCAGGTGCCATGGAAGATACCATAATTGTCTGTAGGCTCGATATGATGAATCATTCTTGCAAGCTCTACAGCAGATGTTGGTGAACCAAGCTGGTCGCAAACCACTGAAAGCTCATCGTGAGTCTCTGCAAGAGTAAGCATTGTCTTGACGAAATTCTTACCATCGCCATAAAGCCATGCGGTACGCACTATAAACCACTTGTCTGCAAACTGCTGAACAAATTTCTCGCCTTCGTATTTGGTCTTGCCATAGGCGCTAATTGGTCCCGGCTGATCAAACTCTGTAATAGGCGCTGACGCGTTACCTGGGAAAACATAGTCTGTACTTACATGTACAAGCTTTGCTCCTACCTTGGTAGCTGCTATAGCTAAATTTCTAGGGCCAAGGGCATTAAGCTTGTAAGCAAAATCCCAATCCTTTTCGCAACCATCAACATTTGTTGCCGCCGCACAATTGATGATTACATCCGGCTTTTTATCCTCAACGAAGCTAAGCACCTCGTCTAGATCCATAATATTGAGAGGAGAAATCTTATCTCCCTCCACAACATCAGTCAAGATAAACTCAACTTCGTTGCCGTACTCCTTTTGGATGGCGCGACCCAGCTGGCCATTACATCCAGTTACAAGTATTTTTCTCATTTTTATAGAATACCTCATTTATCCATAAGCTATGCTATGGTTTATCCTCTTCCAGCCAAACTCAAAAACTTGGCTGAAAATCTAATTTATATAATCAATCCAAAAGACCTTAAGGCTCCATCCCTACTTATAAGGTGCGTAGCAGCTTATTAGGTAGGGCAATGAGAGCCGCCAGAGCGAAAGCGTGTCTTTGGATGATTATATAAAGTAGATTTTATTCAATATCTACATTGTTTGGCTGAATTATACGTAATCCTTTGCCTTAGCTATAAGTCTATTGTAAGCAGAGAACATTCCGCGAATTGACGCACGTGTAATATTTGAGCTTACACCAACACCAAATGTTGTGTTGCCATGGCGCTCGTCACGCATCTCGATGTATGCTGCAGCCTTGGCTCCTGAGCCCTGACCCTGAGCAAGTGTATGCTCTGTGTAATCGATAAGTGTGTAATCAAGCTCTGGTACACACTGCTTGATTGCAAGCTTGACAGCATCGATAGGACCATTTCCTTCAGCCTCTGAATGGAACTTCTCTCCGTTGTAGCTGAAGTCAAGAATTGCCACTGTATCGTCGCTTTCTTTGCTATCCTGAATAACCACATACTCAAGTGTAAGTGGCTCCTTGTTCTCAAGATACTGAGACTTAAACGCCTCCATGATACGCTGTGGTGTAACCTCGCCGCCCTGCTTTTCAGAAATATACTGAACAACATCGGCAAACTCACGCTGCATCTTCTTTGGAAGCTTGAAGCCATAAACTGTATCCATAACAAAGGCTACGCCGCCCTTTCCTGACTGGCTGTTAATACGAACTACTGGCTCATACTTGCGGCCGATATCTGCAGGATCAATTGGAAGATATGGAACCTCCCAGTACATGTTTTGGCGATCGCGCATTGCCTTAACGCCCTTGTTGATAGCATCCTGATGTGAGCCTGAAAAAGCAGTGAATACAAGCTCACCTGCATAAGGATGTCTGGCGTCTGTCTGCATCTTTGTAACTCTCTCGCAAACCTCAACGATTTCTTTAATATCATCAAGCTCAAGCTCTGGGTTAACACCCTGAGAGAACATGTTGTAAGCAATTGTAAGAATATCTACGTTACCAGTACGCTCACCGTTTCCAAGAAGTGTACCTTCTACACGGTCAGCTCCTGCAAGAAGTCCAAGCTCAGTAATAGCAACGCCTGTACCTCTATCATTGTGTGGATGGATTGAAAGGATAACATTTTCTCTATCCTTAAAGTGAGTGCTCATCCACTCAATCTGATCTGCGTAAACATTTGGTGTATTCATCTCAACTGTTGCAGGAAGGTTGAAAATGATTGGGCAATTAGTAGCATTGTCCCAAGTCTCCTGAACTGCTGTACAAATATCAAGTGCAAACTCTACCTCTGTACCAGTAAATGATTCTGGTGAATATTCAAGCTGAATCAATCCGTCATGTCTATCAAGACGGTCCTTTACCATCTGAGTACCCTTCCTGGCAATCTCAATGATTTCTTCCTTACCAGCATTGAAAACTACATCTCTTTGAAGAGTAGATGTAGAGTTGTAAATATGGAAAACAACATTTTTGATTCCAGCGATTGCCTCAAAAGTACGGTCAATCTGCTCCTCACGGCACTGTGAAAGCACCTGAATTTTAACATCATCTGGAATCTTATTTTCTTTAACTAACTTTCTTAAAAAATCAAACTCAATCTGGCTTGCTGCTGGGAAGCCAATTTCTATTTCTTTAAAACCTAGTCTTAGTAGGAGGTCGAATAGTTCCATTTTTTCGTCGACATTCATTGGCTCGACGAGTGCCTGATTTCCATCTCGCAAATCTACTGAACACCAAATTGGCGCTTTGGTAATCTGCTTATCTGGCCATGTACGTTCTGGGAACTTCAGAACCGGATTGGCCTTATAACGCTTGTAGTTCAACATAGTTCTTCCTCCTAAATCTATCTAGTAATAATTTAAAACATTTTAATTTGGATTATTCACCTAATCCTGATTCGATGGAATTGATGATGTCTGCTATTGCTGCCTCTTCATCTGCACCATCGCATGTGATTGTTATCTCCTCCCCTGGTTTCACACATGCACCTAACACACTCAAAACTGACTTGGCATTTGCTTCATAATTGTTATCAGTCTTGAAAGTTATTTTGCTGCTATATTTCATAGCCGTCTCGCATAGCATGCCGGCAGGACGTAGGTGCAATCCTGTGGCATTGGTAACTGTAACTTTCTTTGTAATCATAATCCTTATCCTAAAATGCTTTTAAAGCATCGTATTTGTAATAAGTTCGGCAAGAGCCTTTGCGTCTGCCTCAATTTCCTCCTGGTTCTTTCCCTCAATCATAACTCTAACAAGTGGCTCTGTGCCTGATGGACGGATAAGCACTCGTCCTTCCCCTGCGAATTTTTCCCCAAGCTTTTCAATTGCCGCTGCAATCTCCGGGTACTCCATATAGCTTTCCTTTTTGTGATTAGGAACCTTTGCATTTACAAGAGCTTGTGGAAGTACATCCATAATAGAAGCAAGCTCTGAAAGTGGCTTACTTGTCTCTACCATAACTCTAAGTAGGTGAAGAGCTGAAAGCAGGCCATCTCCTGTTGTGTTGTCATCTAAGAAGATAACGTGTCCACTCTGCTCGCCGCCGATATTGTAACCGTTAGCCAGCATATTTTCTAATACATATCTATCGCCAACCTTTGTTGACTCAACGTTGATGCCCTGTTCCTTGGCCATAAGAGTAAAGCCAAGATTTGTCATTACAGTAACAACGCACGTATTCTTTTTAAGTGTTCCCTTATCCTTCATATGCTTTGCGCAGATTGCCATGATCTGGTCACCGTCGATTAGATGGCCACCCTCGTCAACTGCAAGCATTCTGTCTGCATCACCATCAAAAGCAAGACCAACCTGTGCATTCTCAGCAACAACTCTGGCCTTAAGCTCGTCCATGTGGGTACTACCACAGTTGCTGTTGATGTTGGTTCCGTCTGGATTGTTGTGGATTGTAATAAGCTCTGCACCCATTTCTGAGAGACAAGCAACGCTTGTGCGATATGAAGCGCCCTCAGCACAGTCGATAACAATCTTTAGCCCTGATAGGTCCATAGGAACTGTCTGCTTAAGAAAATCTACATACTCACGACCCAGGTCAAATCTGAAATCAATTTTTCCAATCTCAGCGCCTGTAGGAAGGTTTACTCCCTTCATATCGTTTTCAATAAGCTCCTGAATCTCGTCCTCAAGGGCATCTGATAGCTTGAAGCCATCACCATTAAAGAACTTGATACCGTTAAACTCCATTGGATTGTGGCTGGCAGAAATAACAACGCCGGCGTCAACCTTGTGCTTGCGGGTAAGATATGCAATTGCCGGTGTAGGTAAAACTCCTACATATACTGCATTGGCTCCAACTGAGCAAATACCACTCATAAGTGCTGATGCAAGCATTGTTCCAGAAATACGTGTATCACATCCAACAATGATTGTTGGCTGATGAGATGCCTCTTTTGTAAGAACGTAAGCACCTGCCTGTCCTAGTGAGCGAGCTAAATCTATTGTAAGTTCGGAGCCTGCTACGCCTCTAACTCCATCTGTTCCAAATAATCTTCCCATTTTATTCCTCATTTCCCTCGGTGTCTTCTGTCGACTGAGCATTGGTAGTCTTATCCTCTGCAACTGCGACTGAAACCGATGTATTTTGAATTGTAATGCCCTCTGGATTATCAAATTGCACTACAACATTATGCTTGTCTCCTATGGTAAGAGCCGAACAATCAATTGTACCTTTGACTTGTGAAACGTCCAGCTTTTTAAGGGCGTCCTCTGAGCCAAAAACATTGACTTTAATGCTGCTTTCATTTAAAGCAACCGTTTGACCATCAACAACATTTGTAAAGCTGATGTTGGACGCAGGTATCTCCACCTCTTTATGGCTTTCTCCTGCCATTAGCACATAGATAGTAACTCTTGATGGGGAGCCCTCTGCCAGGGACACTCCATTAGGTAAATATGAGCTGATATCTACCGATGTTGTAAATGAACCATTTAGATTGGACAGATTGATAACCGAATCCGGAATAGTGATGTTGGACACATTGTTAAGCGCCTCTGTCTCACCCATGATAATTACAGAAGACGGCTCTGTCTTAATCTCGTCTAAGGTAAGATTTGCTGACAGGGTTCCGCTAGTCTTTGGTACTATATCAACTGTCTTTCTATTTGCAAAATGAACACTGACATTAACTGTATCAACAGAAAATCTCATGTTTGATAATTCTTTAATTTCAATGCCCTTTTTATCATAAAACTTAGGTACTGCTACATCAGAAAAATCACTGGTGTTGTCAGTCACATCAACCAGCGCTTCAACCTTGGCAATTTTATTTACCTCCCCCTCTGGACCCTTGACTGTTATGACGGTTGGACTGCATTTAAGATCCTCAACCTCCAGGCCAGACTCCATAGTTCCGGTAGTCTTTGCCTCTATTGCAAATCGCTTTGATTCTTCTTTCTCTAGTTCAACCAGCAGGTAATTCTGCTTTTCAGAAATCTTGATGGCATTTTCATAGGAATTTGCCACTACTGTAACAGGAACTCTCTCCTCGTTTTGAAGCTGCTCCATGTCGGCTGTCGCTGTAAAGTCTGAAGAACTAATCTTTTCCATAATGGAACGCTTTGCGCTGAATTTGACATTAACGACGTTTATTCCATCCTTCAGCTTGTATGTCATTCCTTTATCCTTTAACACGTCGTCATTGATGACGTTGACGCGAACAGGAAGTGTCTTTGGCACAGTAGGATCATCTACATTAACCACTGCAAGCCATAGTAAAAATGAAAATACCAAAGCAAGTAGCTTCAATCCAAAGTTTCTTGTGAGGGCGTTAATAATCTTTTGCTTCATACCTGACCCTCCTTTTCAGCAGTCTCTGGGTCTAGCTGCTCTATTTCTGTGCTCTGAATCTTCTTAAGCTCTGCAATAAGCTCGTCTTCCTTAACATCTCTGACAATACGGCCCTCTCTTGCATAAGAAACTGTACCAGTCTCCTCCGAAACCACTATTGTAAGAGAGTCAGAAACCTCGCTTATACCTACTGCCGCACGATGTCTTGTACCCAAATCCTTGGATAGACCCATGTTGTCTGATAGAGGAAGATAGCATGTAGCCGAAACCACTCTGTCTCCTCTGACAATAACCGCACCATCGTGAAGCGGTGTGTTTTTCTCGAATATATTGATAAGCAGCTGTCTGGTAACAAGGGCATCAAGGCTGATACCTGTACGCTCAAACTCAGTAAGCTGCATGTCGTTTTCTACAACAATCAAAGCTCCGGTCTTAACTGCTGCCATCTCGTAGCAGGCTGTAACCATACCTGTAATGGTAGTATCGTCGAATTTCTTGGTGCCGGTTTTTAAAATATTCCACGAAAATAAAGAGGTGATTTTCCGTCGTCCGATTTGCTCAAGCGCTCTTCTAAGCTCTGGCTGGAAGACCACTATCAGCATTGTCATTGCAACTGTAACCAACTTTTCTCCTAACCAGAGAATTGTGTTCATGTTTAGCGCAGCCGCAAGCACAAAAAACAACAGGATGATAATAACACCCCTTACAAGCATCCATACCCTGCTGTTTTTAACCCAAACAAGCAGGTGGTACATGAAATATGCAATTATAAAAATCTCGATGACGTCTATAGGGTTTACTTCTGGAATACTAACGAAATCACTTATGACAACCTCTATAGAATTGAACACACTGTCCACTGATTCACTCCCTAACTACCCTAAGGTTTGCGTTAAAATTTTTTGACTTCTTTGTCTTCTTCAACTATTCGAATCTTTGGAACTGCCGTTACATAGTAATAGTAGTCATCATCCTCAAACTGAACCTTTTCGATTCGAGAATAATCAAGATCTAATATGAAGTAATTTAATATAAACCCAATCACAAGAACGATGATGTTTCCTATGATAAGATTTGGAATCTGACCCTTGGTGCTTGTAAACAAATAGCCTGCAAGCATAATGATAAACTCAACTGCCACACCAGCCACGTCGGCAATAATCCATGACATATTGATGCTTGACTGACGCAACAGATATACAACTAAAAACATTGCAACCATGGCTACTAATAAGAAATAAAACATCTTGTTGGTAAGCATCTGATCCTGTAATAGTGAAAAAACAGTAACATCTGCCGCTTCGTCCAATATGGCCTTTGCATTATCCTTAATAATATGTAGGTAATAAGCTGTAACTGTACCGCAAATTACTGAAGCCAGCTCATTGATGTTTGACAATAATCCTGTACCAAGTGCCATTGCATAAGGAGCCTTAAAGGCATAGCAAATAGGCACCATAACCATATTGTAAGTATTCTTGCTTCTAAAATATGCACAAACGATGTAGCCAATTACCATAAGGCCTAGTGCAACAAGAGCAACCTGTGGGCTTAGTGCCGCCAAATCAATAAGTAAAACTATTGCTAAAATCAATGAGACTCCCTGAATAGGGAAAAATGCACATATAATGGCAATGATAATGGAAACCCAAACCTTGCTGATGGTCTTGTTGTAACCAAAATTGACTTTGATACACATAAGGCCAACAAAAGCTATGAGGGCGCTCCATATTTTTAAGAAAAGCATTTCACGAGATAAAATGAATCTCCTGATGTCGTCTCGTAATCTAATAAAAGCATTCATTTAAATAATCCTCTAGTCATTGTATTCTTCGTAATCTCTTGCAAGTATCGGTTTAGTTTGCTGTACCTCTGCCTCGTACATGTTGTTGAGCTTTTCGTAGCGATAAGCCAACTCCTTAATAAGGCGCTTTCCACGCTTATATTGCTTAGCCGCGCGGCGTCTAGCGTTATGAACATGTATGATGATATACGCTGCGTAGACCAAAAGTCCCGCAAGTGCAATCAACAAAATATACATTATCGAAAGGTTCTCGATAACGTTACTAACCAAATATAAAACAATAAAGGCGTATACTGCACCAAAGAAAAGGGTGCCTGCCAGAAATCCTCCCCATCCGTGTAAGGCGATATATTCTTTTTTAGAGTAACGGAGCATTGGCTGATACTCAGGACCAAGCTCTTTTTCGAAGACTGCCATAGCCGTCATGTGCCTAACGCGTTCTTCATTTATCATACCAATATCCTCTTTTACGCAATAATTCAGAATCAGTATAGCATAAAAGCTTCTTAAAATAAAATACCTACCGGGTAATCTCGGTAGGTATTAAAACATTCATATTATTTTTCCAAAAATCGCATTTTGGTGTCGTGTGGCTGACGCCTTGATGGTGGTTCTGGATCCTTTGGTTTGTTGATTGAATTCTTGAGAATGTTTGCCATATTAGTCTTGCAAGAATCACAGTATTTACCGGTCTTGATTGTGGCACCACAGCCCTCGCACTCAATACCAACAGGTGAATCATCTGCAAACTGTAGTCTCTCTTCTCTAATCCACTGACGAATCTGGCTTGTTGAAACCTCATTGTCATCAGCAATCTCCTGAATATTGGCTTGTGGATTGGTACGTATATACTCCTTGACCTGCTGGAACTTTTCTTCCACTATCTCTCTACAGGCTGGACAAATATTCATGCCGCCCAAGTAGTTAAATAATCTACCGCAATTTCTACAGTTGCGAACCTCCATAAGTGCTACCTCCTGTTTCTATTGTGCCTCGCCAATACAGATGCATAATCCGTATATCTGAGTTGTACCCCCGCTTTTCAAAACCTTCGCGACACTATCCATGGTCGTTCCGGTTGTGTAAATATCATCTACTACAAGCACTTTTCTAAATTGTAACTCATTTTCAGTCAAAGTAAAGGCATTTAACAAATTTTTCTTTCTTTTTAGCCGTCCCAGCCCCTTCATTGCCTCGGTTTCTTTATTTCGTAGTATTAAGTCTGTTGCAACCGGTATTCCTGTAAGCTTTCCAAGCTCCTTTGCAAAGACTGTCGCCTGATTGTAGCCTCGCAATTTTTCTTTAGGTCGAAACATTGGAACCGGAATAATTGCCTGGATTTTCTTTTGCCTGATCCATCTGCCGTAAAGCTTTGCAGCCTGATTGGCATAGACCTTGCTATAGCACCTTCTATTACTATATTTGAAGCGATACATAGACTCTTTCATCCGTCCTTCATATCTAAATACCGCTTTGTTCTGCTGAAAATGATGGGTTGTCCTGTTGCAATTATTACAGTATTCATCTATTGGGTTTGCTATAGGGCTTCCACATTTCATACAAGTATCCTGTCCCACCAGTCGTATTTTCTTGGAACATTCCCTGCAGAAGCCCAAATCTTTTTCTATTTTCAATAAAACTTTTTCGCATGCCACACATCGTTTTGGGTACAATAACTCTATGCATGAGGATATAATACTTCTTATATTAAATAACATTTATCTCTCCAATTTGACTTATTTGTTATTTCTAATTAAAATTTAATAGCTAAAATACAAGGGATAACTAGATAAACCTTTGAAAGGAATAATATGAAAAAAAGATTAATTAGTATATTGTTGGCAACAACCTCGGCATTGACACTGATTGGATGCGGTCAATCCTCTAAGAAAGATGCCGTTTCAGAAAAGACAGAAGAATCCTCTGAGGATTCATACGTTTATAATATATCAGCACTTTTATCAGAAGACAACGATTATGACAAAATTCTACTCCAGGGCTTTTCTGATGCTTTGTCAGATAAGCTTGGTGAGGAGCATTTCAAAATCAAGACAACAACTGTTTCAGAGGATAAGTCAAGCGACGACATAGCCTCTAAAGCTGCTTCCGGTTCTTACGATATGATTTTTACCACTGGCAAGCAGACTCTTGCATCTGTAGTTGCAGCTACTGATAGTGTTCCAATCATTGCAACTGATATCGTAGATTTCAAGGGCACACTTAGAATTGCCAGCTTAAACGGAAAGTCTTGGGACAAGACTACCGGCATGAATGTTACTGGTGTCAGCTCAAAGCCAAGCATCGTTGATCAGGTTTCTCTTATGATTGAGGCTACCAAAGATTTACAGACAGTTGGTATTCTCTTCTCGCCAGAGGACACTGATTCAATCTATCAGAACGAAATCTTTGAAGCCTACCTTGATCAGGCGGGCATTCCTTGGAAGGAATATATCGTCCCTGCAACTGGTGATGTTAACGCCACCACTGAAGGGCAGAATTCTACAGCTCTTACACCAAGTAAGTTTGTTGCAACCTCTGCCAAGGAGGGTATGGATAATTCCGTAGAGATTCTTGGAGAAGACACTGAACTTGGACTCAACGCCCCTTCATCTACTAGAGTTGCTATGGTTTCAAGCTTCTGGACTGAAGGCAAGAAAATCACTACCCCAAAAACTAAAGATGAAGATTCGGATTCCGAGGAGAAGGATTCGGATTCTAAAGATTCAAAGGATTCGGACAAAAACTCAGATGACTCAACAGATGATTCGGATGAGGATTCCAAGAAGGCTGATGATAAATCATCGGATGATTCTAAGAAAGCCTCTACTAACAGTTCTAAAGACTCAGATAAGGATGACTCAGATTCAAAGTCTGAAAACTCTGCAACAACCAAGGACATCACTGAGGTTGCTGACGATACAATAGATGAACGTGTGGACGAAGCATGTAGCGAATGCTCTGCTATTTATATCCCATTCGGAAGCTCTCTCACCGACCAAATGGGAACTATCGGTTCAATCTGCGCAGAAGAGGGTGTTGTCTTGGTAGGCGGCGATATTACAATCGGTGCAGACTCACTTGTTACACTTTTTGCAGACCCATATGCAATCGGTTACTCCGCAGGCAAGAAGGCTGTTAAGGTGTTTAGCGGCGAAGATATTTCAACCATCAAAATAGGCTCAATCGATGGTGATGATTCTTTTAAACTTTACAATGCTAAAATCGCCGAGCAATTTGAACTAGAATTTCCTAAGTCATTTAAGGAATACAGCGAATTTTTAGAGACTTATGAATACGGTAGTACCATCACCCGTCACTCTAACGAGGAGAATGAAGAAAAATGATTCTACACGTAATCAAATCTAACATTTATTCTGGTGCAGAAAACGTTGTCTGCCAAATCATAAAAGGCTTATCTGACCGCGAGAGCTTCGTCTATATGGCGCCTCGCGGTCCTATTGAAGATAAGCTTGCTTCTATCGGTCTTCAAGACCACTATCGCGGTATCCCAAAGCTTACAATTTCTGAAATTCAAAAGGCTGTTGATGAGTTGAAGCCTAGCGTTGTTCACGCTCATGACTTTACTGCTAGCGTACTTTGTGCCTATGCTTTAAAGGGTCGTGTTCCTGTGGTTTCCCACTTGCACAACAATCCGCCTTGGATTCAGAAGTTTCATTACAAGACTGTTTCTTATCTTATGGCCTGCAAATATATAAGCCATATCCTGATGGTTTCTGATGCGGTCAGGGACGAATATCGATACACTCACAAGATTAAGTGTCCTATCTCCATCGTTGGAAACCCTTTTTCTGTTGAAGGAGTAGTTTCCCAGGTGGATGCATCCGCAGATGCAAGCGAACTTGCTAGTGACATCCTTTTTGTGGGACGTTTGACAGAGCAGAAAAATCCGCTTTTATTTGCTGAAATTTCAAAAGAACTCATAAACGAAGGTGCAATAAGCTGCGCCCGTGTAGTTGGAAGCGGCCAGCTTTATGATGAATTGGCTGAGTTTGTAAGGGCCAACAACCTAGAGGGAAAGCTTATACTAGAAGGCTTCAAAAAGAGTGCTTATGTCTATATGGCAAGCACCAAGGTTCAGGTTATGCCATCAAAGTGGGAAGGCTTTGGTTTGGTTGCGCTTGAAGCGATGGCTTTTGGCAAGCCGGTTGTAGGCACTAATGAGGGAGGACTTTCTGCAATCATAGACGACACCTGCGGATACGTCTGCGAAAGCACCGCTGATTACACATGCGCCATCAAAGAGCTTTTGTCTAACAAGGAGCTTTATGAATCAAAATCTGCAGGTGCATCTGCCCGAGCCTTAGCTTATAATAATATCAACGAATATTGTGATAAATTGTTAGAGATATATAAGGAGCTCAGATGACACGGAAAGAATACAAGGAATTGCTTAAAAGCGACTATCTACGTTATTCAACTGATTTGTCCTTAAAGGCGCGCATCAAAATATATATGACCAAGCCAGGATACGTATGGAGTCACTGGTATCGCAAGGTTTGCTATCAGAATTCTCATGGGTGGATGAAACCTTTCGCTTTATTTACCAGACTCAAATTCCACAGCGTATCTGTTAAATACGGAATAGATATACCAAGCCATGTAAAGCACATCGGCTCTGGGTTTATGATTGATCATTTTTCATGCATCGTCATTCACACTGATGCTGTTATCGGTAACGATGTTACCATCAGACAGGGCTCTGTGGTGGGCACCAACGGAAGAGGTGTGCCAGTCATTGAGGATGGCGTTGATATCGGTGCAGGCGCTGCCGTAATCGGCCCTATCACAGTTGGCAAAGGCGCTGTCATTGGAGCAAATGCAGTGGTAACGCACGACGTTCCAGCCGGTGCCGTTGTAGCAGGCAATCCTGCCAAGATTCTGCACAACTAATAGAGAGTTTGCTTGCTATTGTCAGCTCGCGCTGCTGTAGGCAATGCAAGCTCTTTCTTTTCTAATAAAAACATCTATATATAGTTGAGTTTTCTGACAATATTTCTAAATCTAGTGGGTTTTCAAAACATTCTCTTTATGGTATTATGATAGTAACTATAAGTATATATTTAGCTTATCTATGTCCCGGATTAGACAAAGGATTGTCACGATTTAAAATTTCAAGGAAGAAAGGAGGGGCGTCTTATGTCACGCATAGATACTGCGTATAATTATTTCATGACCACCTATGGTGACAACA
>JAEEGK010009198.1_pt1 | contig 23144 bp, 16 predicted proteins | sample 8958771 | NCBI WGS metagenome assembly JAEEGK01 (sample SAMN16246547, study PRJNA631951) | gut metagenome | biome: gut microbiome; feature: rumen; material: SC-attached | host: Bos | place: Iran: Karaj | collected 2018-10 | reverse complement strand
GTATTGATGATTTTATTGTCTATGAACTTGATGGTGGTATTAAAGCTTGTTCTGCACTTCATGCACTAGATGAAACTTCCGCTGAAATTGCCGCAGTTGCTGTTGATCAATCTTGCTCGCACATGGGCATCGGTCCGAAAATGATTTCATACCTGATAGACCGTGCGAAAACAATGAACATGTCAAAAGTTTTTATTTTGACTACCCAAACTGCTGACTGGTTTGAAAAGCTCGGCTTTGTTCAGACAACACTCGATGAACTGCCAAAATGCAAACAAGAAAAATACGATAAAAAACGGCAGTCAAAAATTCTTAAATACGTGATCTAGTCCTAAGCAAAAAAAAATGTTTCACGTGAAACATTCTGCAAAACGTTCCACGTGAAACATTTCATATCTTTGTATATTCCTGTGCCTTAATTATTCTTTATTCTTCTTCTACGTTTTCTTCTGGATCAACCCTGTCCATTGCAATAACCATATCAGGTTCCTGAATGTCAAGGACGCGCACACCAGATGCATTTCTTCCTTGGATGCTTATCTCAGAAATCTTTGAACGGATTGTTTTTCCCTGGCTTGTAATACAGACGATTTCATCATTTTCTGCAACAGAAACAGCACCGATGATTTCTCCTGTTTTGTCAGAAACTTTATAACAAAGCTGACCACCAGTTGCTCGGCCGTGCTGCATAAACTCTGAGAATTTCAACTGCTTTCCGCTTCCACCCGATGTAATCAAAAGCATGTTTCTTGTTTCATCGACGCAAACTGCTGATGTAAGTTCATCATTTGCTTTAAGCTTAAGACCAGTTACACCACGAGCAGCCCTACCCATGACACGGATATCGTTTTCACTGAAGCGCAGTGCCTGACCGAGTTTTGATATAAATACAAGCTCATTGTTTCCTTCCGTAAGAATAGAAGAAACAACTTTATCGCCTTCATCAAGTTTAATTGCAATAATTCCTTTTGCTTTTGCATTACGGAATTCGCTTATTTGAACTTTCTTTGCAATTCCCTGCGCGGTAGCAAGACATAAGCATTTTGGCTCGTCGAAAGATTTTAATGAAACTGTCGTAGCAATTTCTTCATCGGCTCCAATTTCCAAAAGGCTCTTAATATGAACACCTCTAGAATTCTTGCTTGATTCAGGAATCTCATGAACCTTAAGATAATAGGCTTTACCGAGTGTCGAAATAAACAATACGTAGTCATGATTCGAAGCTATGAAAAGTTGTTTAATATAATCGTCTTCAACAAGCTTGGCACTGTTCGAACCTTTGCCGCCCCTGGACTGACTTCTATAAGATGATGCAGGAACACACTTAATATAACCGACTCTTGAAATGAGAACGACCATATCCTCTTCTTTTATCATATCTTCTATATTAAGCTGTTCTATTTCATCGGCTACGATATCTGTACGTCTGTCATCGCCATACTTTGCGGCAAGTTCGTTTGTTTCGTCTTTGATTTTCTGCAGTATCTTTTCGTGATGTGCAAGAAGATCTTCAAGATAATCTATCCATGCTTGAAGTTCTTTTATTTCTTTCTGCAGATCTTCAATCTGAAGATGAGTAAGACGTTTGAGCTGCATATCAACAATTGCTTGTGCCTGCTCATCGTCGAAATTGAATCTCTTTTCAAGCTGATTTTTTGCATCATCTGTATCGCGAGAATTTCTTATTATCTTAACTACTTCATCGATATTGTTGATAGCCGTAATCAAAGCTTCCAAAATATGCATTCTGTGCTTTGCAACTTTCAGGTCGTACTGTGTTCGACGAGTAATTACTTCATCACGATGATTGACGAAGTGTGTTATCAGTTTTTTAAGTGTAAGAACTTCTGGACGAAGATAACGTGTTCCGTCTTCTTTTGTCACAGGAACAAGAGCAAGATTGATAACACCGAAATTCGACTGAAGCTCTGTTTTTGTAAAAAGCTGGTTCAATACGATTTTTGTGATTGCACCCTTTTTCAAATCAACAACAAGACGCATACCAGAACGATCTGAAGATTCATCGTTCGCATTTGAAATACCATCTATCTGTTTATCGCGAACAAGTTCTTTTATTCTTCGAATGATATTTGTTGTATTGATACCATAAGGAACTTCTGTAAAAACTATTGATTCTCTTCCGTTTTTATCTGTCTCGATTTTGAACTTAGAGCGAATAGTTACTTTACCGCGGCCAGTAAGGTAAGCCTTTTTAATTCCTGCTGTACCGTAGATAACTCCACCTGTTGGGAAGTCTGGTCCTTTTATGTGGCGCATCAACTCGTCAGTCGAAATATCATTATTATCGATATAAGCACTTATTGCAGATGCAACCTCTCGCAAATTGTGTGGCGGCATATTAGTTGCCATACCAACAGCTATACCTGTAGTACCGTTACAAAGTAAAAATGGGAATTTGGAAGGAAGAACAGACGGCTCATCGGTTGTATCATCGAAGTTACGAACCATATCGACAGTTTCTTTATTTATGTCAGAAACCATCTCTTCTGTAATTTTCGTCATTTTTGCTTCGGTGTACCTGTATGCCGCCGCAGGGTCACCAGCGATTGTACCGAAGTTTCCCTGTGGAGTTACTGTCGTATATCTTTGAGCAAAATCCTGACCAAGACGAACGAGGGCATCATAAACAGAAGCGTCTCCATGTGGATGGTAGTGTCCAAGTACATCACCGACTATAGTCGCACATTTTTTTGTTTTTCCACCACTTGCAAGATGAAGTGTGTCCATTGAATACATAATGCGGCGATGAACAGGTTTAAGTCCATCGCGAACATCTGGTAATGCTCGCTGAACAATAACGGACATAGAGTAGTCAATATATGCCTGTTTTACTTCATCTTCTATCGGGATTCTTATTACTGTTCCGCCCTCTGGCGTTTTAATCTCTTCCATTATTATCCTCGTACCAATCTGTTAGCACATCATCAATTAGAAATCCAAATTAGCATAGCTAGAATTTTCTTCTATAAATTGACGGCGGGGTTCTACTTCTTCACCCATACAAACCGTGAATATTTTGTCGGCAGCTATTGCATCAGGAATCGTTACGACGCGCATTTTTCTATGGGTCGGATCCATTGTTGTTTCCCAAAGCTGCTTTCCGTCCATTTCACCAAGACCTTTGTAACGCTGTACTTCAGCTTTACTTCTCTGCTCACCAAGCGCTTCCAAAGCTGCATCACGCTCTGCATCAGAATAACAGTAGACTGGCTCTTTTTTACCAAGCTGGACTCTGAACAAAGGAGGCATTGCCAGGTAAACATATCCTCTTTCAATAACTTCTGGCATATAACGGAAAAAGAATGTCAAAAGCAATGTGCGAATATGAGAACCATCAACATCAGCATCTGCCATGATGATAATCTTATGATAACGGAGTTTTTCTATATTGAAGTCTTTTCCGAATCCTGTTCCAAGAGTTGCAATAACAGGTTCAAGCTTGTCGTTGTTAACAACTTTTTCTGGGCGGACTTTCTCAACATTGAGCATTTTTCCCCAAAGCGGAAGGATTGCCTGAGTTTTTGGATCACGTCCTTTTTTTGCAGAACCGCCTGCAGAATCTCCCTCAACTATATAAACTTCGCACTGCTCTGGATCTTTAAACGAACAGTCCGAAAGTTTTTCCGGCAAGCCGAAACTGTCTGAAAGAGATTTTTTTCTTGAAGCGTCTTTTGCTTTTTTAGCCGCAATACGTGCTGCAGCCTCGCCCACGCATTTTTCAAGAATAATTTCTATAATCTTTGGATTCTGCTCAAAGTAAATAGTAAGCTTTTCTTTAACAAGAGAATCGACAATCGTTCTTACTTCTGTATTTCCAAGCTTTGTCTTTGTCTGGCCTTCGAACTGAGGCTCTGGAACTTTCATGGAAATTACTGCTGTAAGACCGGAACGAACATCGTCACCAGTAAGTTTCTCTTCTTTATCAAGGCGTTTCTGAATTTTCGGATACTTCTCCAAAAAATCATTCATTACTTTTGTAAGAGCGATCTTAAATCCATCAAGATGTGAACCACCTTCTTTTGTATTGATGTCGTTAACAAAAGACAGAATGTTTTCTGAATAGCCGTCATTATAATGAAGAGAAATCTCTGTAATGATGTCGTCTTTTTCTCCGGAAATATGGATTGGTTCTTCCGGAACTACATTTTTCTTTTCATCTATATATTTAACAAAATGATTTATTCCGCCTTCAAACTTAAAGACAGATTCTTTTGGTGTTTCAATTCTTTCATCACGAAGAACGATTGTTATTCCGCTGTTAAGGAAAGCAAGTTCCCGGAGTCTGTTTGAAAGAACATCAAAACTGTATTCCGTTGTTTCTGTGAAAATTGTGGCATCGGCTTTCCATCTGATAGTCGTTCCGCGTTTATCTGTTGCACCGCTTTCAGTTACTGGTGTAATCGGAGTTCCGCGCTCATATTTCTGTACGTACTTTTTTCCTTCTCGGCATACAACAGCTTCCATCCAATCTGAAAGTGCGTTTACACAGGAAACACCTACACCGTGAAGACCACCAGAAACTTTATAAGAACCTTTATCGAACTTACCACCGGCATGAAGCCTTGTAAGAACAAGCTCCAATGCACTTATGCCTTCTGTAGGGTGAATATCAACAGGAATACCGCGTCCATTATCTTCTACACGAACGATATCATCTTTTTCCAATGTAACAGAAATACTGTCACACTGACCTTGCATCGCTTCGTCTATAGAGTTATCCACAACTTCGTAAACAAGATGATGCAATCCATCAGGACCGGTAGAACCAATATACATTCCAGGACGCTTACGAACAGCTTCCAGACCTTTTAGAACTTGAATATTTGTGGCTGAATATGAGGCACCCATTCATACCCCTCATAAGAATAGAAATATTAGATGAGTATAAACTTATTGAAAAAAAAAGTAAAGGCAGAGTATAATTAGGGAATGTCAGATTTTAAAGTGTTTTGGGACGAAGCAGTAAACATCCTTTATTCAGAGTATGAGAGCCTTAATCGCACAGATGAATTTAATCAGTGGATTAAAGCAATAGATTATGTAAAATCTCGTGATTTAACTGTCGTTTTATCTGTTCCGTCAGCATTTTTTAAAGATCAGCTTAATCATCGTGGAGATACTGCTAAATTACAAAATAAAATTTGTGAGCTTTCTGGTCAACGTCTTTCGTTGGAATTTGAAATAAACCCTAAAAACTACAGTTCTTCTGACAATACGAATGATAATTATTCTTCTATAAATGATGATGACATAAAAGTCGCTAACAACAATAACACTATATCTGATTCTAATTCCAAAAAATCAGAAAAACAACATCCACAGCTTTCTGAAAAATACAGCTTTCAGAATTTTGTTTATGGCGACAACTCTGTATTCGCTTATAACGCTGCTCTTGCTGTTGCCAAAAATCCTGGAAAAGCATACAACCCTGTTTTGCTTTACGGTGGTGTTGGTCTTGGAAAAACACATCTTATGCAGGCAATCGGAAATTACGCTTGGAAAGAATCGAACGCAAAAATCATATATATCACTGCAGAAAACTTTACGAATGAGTTTATAAAAGCACTTGGCCAAGGACAAACTGCAATATCGAAGTTCAAAGACAAATATCGCTCTGTAGATATTCTTCTTATTGATGATATTCACTTCCTTCAGAAAAAAGACGGAACACAGGAAGAGCTTTTCCATACATTCAATGCTCTTTACGATTCTAACAAACAGATTGTTTTTACATGTGACCGTCCGGTTTCCGAACTTAAGAATCTTTCTGACAGGCTTCGCTCACGCTTTGAGCGCGGACTTAATGTTGACCTTCAGCCACCAGATTATGAAACAAGACGGGCTATCATTGAAAAGAAGCTTGAAGAAACCAATAAAAAAATTCCATCAGATATAATAGATTTTATTGCGCATAATATTGCTTCTAACGTTCGTGATCTTGAAGCTGCAATAGTTAAAATTGTTGCTTATAATGAGCTTATTAACAAAAAAGAAATCACTATAGAAACGGCTCGTCAGCTTTTAAGAGATTTCATAAGCTCACCGAAGCAATCAAATTTAGGAATAGACACCATCATTAAAGTGATAGCTGAGGAATATGGTCTATCTTCCGCAGACATAAAAGGGAAAAAACGTACAAAAAATATAATAATGCCAAGACAGATTGCTATGTATATAGCAAGAGAAATAACAGAATTCTCCACAACGGAGATAGGAGCAGAATTCGGAAGAGATCATACAACGGTTGTACATTCTTGCCAAAAAATTGAAGAGGAAATTAAGGCAGATTCAAAGTTTGACAGTAAGATTAAACTTCTTATAAGAAATGTCAAAGATTATAGAAAATCTATTTAGACAACCTGTGCAAAATATGTTAAAATAGTGTTAAATATTTGTGTGCTTTTATTATTCCTGTGTATTTGTGAATAACAAAAACATAAAACACACTATTTTATTATTTGCACAATTATTTATAAAATATTAAATTACAATAGTTATTAAGATATTAACAGATCTTATTACTATTATTGTTTTTTTAAATTTATAGATTATAAAAAGCATTGTCAAAAACTCATCGTTTTGAAAATGCTCTAAAAAAGGAGATACATATGAAATTCACTTTTGACCGTGATGCAATGCTCAAAGAAATTGGAATTGCTCAGGAAATAATTTCTACAAAGAACACTCTTTCTATTCTTTCAAATGTTCTTTTCATTGCTGAAAGTGATACGCTCACGATTAAAGCAACAGATATAAAAGTTAATTTTGAAACTAAGCTTCCTGTAGATATTGAGGAAGAAGGTACAACAACAATTTTCTGCGATAAGTTCATAAGTATTCTTAACTCTATTCCTTCTGGTGATATCGAGTTTAACCAGAAAGATTCAAACGTTGTAATAAAACCAATAACAAAGAAAGTTCAGTTCAAATTGAAGAGTATGGCAAGCGATAAATTCCCAGAGTTTGCCTCTGCTGAGAATGTTCCTTATTTTGAGATTCCTATAAAAGAATTTAAGAACATGATTACTCAGACAATTTTCGCTGTTTCTGATGATGAAACACGTTTCTTTATGAATGGTGTTTATTTCGAGAAAAAAGATGACAATCTTAATCTTGTTGCAACAGATGGAAGAAGACTTGCTTTCTCATCAAAACCATTGTGTCAGGGAATAAGTGATTTTTCATCAGCAATCGTACCGCCGAAGATCTTAAACATCATTCTTAAAAGAGCTCCTTCCGAAGGTTTTATTTCTATTGCAGTTGTAGACAAAGTTATTTTCATAAAATTCGGTAATTACCAGTTTACATCAGTTCTTATTGACGGTCAGTTCCCGAATTATATGAGAGTTATCCCTGAAAAGCAGTCATTCTACTTTACTGTTGAAAAGAAAGATATTCAGGAAGCTCTTCACAGAGTTGGTCTTCTTATAGATAAAAAATCACAGCGCATCTATTTTGAAGTTAAACCTGGCGTTCTTGTTATCAGTTCACAGGAATCTGAACTTGGTATTGCAAAAGAAGAAATTCCATGCAGATACGACGGTGAAGAAATCAATATAGCGCTCAATTATGTTTATATTGATGAGCCACTTAAAGTTACAGACAGTGACAAAGTATGCTTTGAGTTCACGGAAAGAATGAGAGCAATAACAATGAGACCAGAGCCAGCTTCTGATTATTTCCACATCATTATGCCTATGCAAATGGAGTAGAAAAAAGGTTGCCTTTTTTATCACTTTCTGTTGTAAACTTTAGAAACCTTGATTTTGATACAATAAACCTCCTTGGAAAGGAGGTTTATTTTGTTGGAGAGAATGGGCAAGGTAAAAGCAATATTTTGGAAGCAATTTATATGTCTTCCTATGCCTCTTCTTTCAGAACAAGAAATGAAAATGAAATCGTAAAAAACGGATTTGATTCATATTCTGTAAAAGGTTTCTTTAAAGAAAGCAGCGAAAAATCTGATATAATAAAGGTTTCATATTCCAATTCAAAAAAAGTCATAGAAAAGAACAATAAAAAAATCAAAGACAGAAAAGAACTTTTGAATACAATTCCATGTGTGCTGTTCTGTCACGATGACTTGGATTTTGCGATTGGAGAACCAGAAAGAAGACGTTTTTTCATAGATCAGTCACTTTCCATGTATGATGAAAAGTATTTGGACACTCTTAGAAGATATCGTCATATCCTTAAATGTAGGAATTCGCTTATAAAAGAGCAGCTTGTAAAAAAAGAAAATAACCGCGAAATGATTGAATTGTATAATCCGTCTTTGATAAGTGAAGGATTGATAATTCAAAAGAAACGAAAACATGCTATAAGCCAGTTTAACAGAATATTTGGTGAGATATATTATAATGTAACTGGAATAGACAATGTTTCTATTTTTTATGAACCATCGTGGAAAAGTACCGATGAAAAGGAAATAAGTGCTTTGATGATTGAAAAATATGATACTGATAGAGTTATGAGCACAACTTTTTATGGGCCGCACAGGGATAAAATAAAGTTTATCCGAAATAAACAGCCGTTCATACCAACAGCATCAACAGGACAAAGACGACTTTCTGCTTTGATTTTGCGTATTGCTCAGGCAGCATATTACACAGAAATTACAGAAAAAAAGCCAGTTTTGCTTATGGACGATGTTTTTCTTGAGCTTGATCCTGACAAAAGAGAAAAAATAATCTCACTTCTTCCGGAATATGACCAGATGTTCTGTACTTTCCTGCCAGGAGAACCATACGAGCGATATATGAAAGACACTACAAAAGTTTTCAAAATTGAAAAAGGAAAATGGTATGAATGATTCTTTCAGTAGTGCAAAAGATTTAATAAACAATTATTTTAGTTCAGTCTCGGATGATAACAAAAATGCTGCAGAAATAGAATATTCCTGGCGCGGAATCTTGATGCAGCTAAGGGATCTTAATAAACAGCAAGACACAAAACGCTCTGATATTGGAAGCCAATTGGCAGACCACAGTAAAATAATTGATTTTAAAAACGGTACTTTGTTTATAGAGACAGATCATCCGACTAGACTGCAGCTTTTTTATTTCTATAAAGATTTTATTTTGAGGGAACTCAAAAAAAAGTATCCACAATTGAATATTAACAATTTATCGTTTTTTATGGGAAAACAAAAAAAAGAACAAACAAATACTTTACGAGATGTTTCTTCTGATGAAATGGAGAAGGCCATAGAAAAGCGAACACGCGGATTGGAGGAGTTTTCTGAAAAAAATGACCCGGAAAATACCGTAAAAGAAGTTCCAGAAGAGGTAAAGAAGCTTTTTGAGGATTTTTTTAAGTGATTTTTTAAATGATTATAACAGTATTAATTGACTAATAATTGTTATTAGTGATATATTTTACTCCCTAATATACTTTTGTTATAAAGGAAAATTTTAAAGAATACGAAAGTATTCTAAACATAAAGGAGACGTGTTCTATGAAACGGACATATCAACCAAGTAAAGTAAAAAGAAACAGAAAATTTGGATTCCGCGCTCGTATGGCAACTAGAGGTGGACGTTTAGTTCTTAAGAGAAGACGTGCAAAGGGACGCTACAAGCTTACTGTATCAGACGAGAAAAAGCCTTACTGATATTGAAGGAAAAAGAGACGGACTTATTAAAGACCGGTCGCTTTACCCGCGATGAACGGGTAAAGCGATCCGATGAAATTAAAACTCTGTTTAGTGAAGGGCAAAAGGTAAGTATACAAGGGGCAAAATTGTTTTACTTACAAAATGATTCTATGAAAAATAGAATTGCATTTGTTTTGCCACGCGGTTACGGAAATGCGGTTCAGCGTAATCGTTCAAAAAGATTGAGCCGTGAAGCTTATCGTTATTTAAAATCACACCTGAACACCGGATATGATTTGTTGTTGCTTATCTATCCTGGAAATGACACGTTCCCCTCGCGGTGTGAGAAATTTCGTAGTTTATGTCGAAAAGCAGGTTTATTAAAGAAATAAGAAGTTGTTTCACAAAAATTTTATGCTTGCTTATTAGGTTTTATCAGGTTTTTATATCGCCTCTTTTTCCTCCCTGTTGTCGTTATTATCCAACGTGTTCTAGCTATGCTCTTGAAGCAATAAAAAAATATGGTCCGCTCAAAGGATCTTTTTTAGCCATCAGGAGAATATTGAGATGTAATCCTTTCCATAAGGGCGGATATGATCCGGTTCCTTAAAAAGTTTGATTTCAAAGTTAAGAATACTTGGTTTATTAATCGTTAGTAATTTCTAGAAAAAGGAGCCGACATGGAAAAAAACACTATATGGGCTATTGTTCTTTCTACATTAGTTATTGTAGTTTTTTCATTCATACAGATTAATTCCATACAGACTGCTCAGCCTGTAGAAACACCAGTTGCAACTGATAATGTTGAGGTTGTTGATGTCACTGCGACAAATAACACTCAGGAAGTCAGCGAAATCGACATTGGTAATTTTCCGGATTTGAAAGAGGAAGAAATAGTAATATCCACAGATTTGATAAGCGTTAAGCTTACAAATAAGGGTGGTGATGTTGTAGATTACTTCCTTTTAGACCATAAAGACGGTGATAAGTATGTTGATATGGTTGATAATGAATCCGATGAGAACAGGGCTTTTTCAATCGCTTTAGGAAATGAGAAGAACAACATAATCAATGATCTTTTCTATGTTGAAAAGATTGATGAGAAAACAGTTCGTTTTTCTAGACCTATTTCAATAAAGAAAGCCGATGGTTCCATAAATACATTTACGCTCGTAAAAAAATATTCTTTTCTGCCGGGTGAATACGTTTTTAAGCTTGATGTTTATATAGAAGGCTCAGATTCAATGACGGGTCTCAATATAAATAATGCTGCTTATACTCTTCGTTCAGCTCCACAAATCGGACCGTACTATAACAGAAAGCAAAACAGATATGAAAATAGAACTTTCCAGTCATTTACGGGCGAAAAAAGTAAAACGCAGACTGTTAGTGACGGACAGTTTAAAGAATATACAGATACATTTACATGGACTGGTATAACAGGAAAGTATTTTGCGCTTCTTGTAGCTCCTGTTTCTGCATCAAGTATAATGGAAAAAGTTGTTTATTCTGCAAAAGAAGAAATAACAGAATATCCTAATTCGCAGAATATGCTTGTCCGTGTTCCAGTGCTTCATAAAAATGCTCAGGATACATATTACATTTTTGCCGGACCAAGAACTGAAAGCTCATTGAAACGATACAACAATGCGGCTGAAAACGGTTGGAGCATTGCTAATATGAAGTTTGACTACTGCTTGCAGTCAAGCGGAATTCTTTCTTGGCTCGAAATTGCTCTTAAATGGATAATGGAGATAATCTACAAACTTATTCCGAACTACGGTGTATCCATAATCCTTATGACATTGTTATTAAGAATAGGATTGTTCCCTCTTACAAAGAAGAGTTCTGTATCTACAATAAAGATGCAGGAAATGCAACCTAAGATGCAGGAAATTCAGGAGAAATACAAAGACAACAAAGAAAAACTGAACATAGAAATGGCAAAATTCTATAAGGAAGCCGGATACAATCCTTTAATGGGTTGTCTTCCAATGCTTATCCAGCTCCCAATTATTATTGCCATGTTCAACCTGTTCAATAACTACTTTGAATTCCGCGGGGCAATGTTTATTCCTGGATGGATACCGGATTTGTCAGTTGGAGACAGTGTTTATGCTCTGAGTTTTAATCTGCCTCTTTTGGGAAATAATATTCGTATTCTTCCGGTTATTTACTTGGGATCGCAGTTTGTTCAGGGTATGATTACAAACGCAGCAAATCCAGGTGCGCAGGGAAAATCAATGAAGGTTACGTTCTACATCATGTACGTTGTATTCTTCTTCATGTTCTATAATGCTCCTTCTGGATTGCTTATTTACTGGACATTCAGCAATATTCTGATGATGATACAGCAAGTAATTATCAACGGAATGATGAAGAAAAAACGTGCAGAGCTTGAAGCAGCTAAAGCAAATGAACGCCCTGTATTCGTTCCGAATAAAAAGAAGAAGTAATATAAAAGGTGGATATACCACCTATAAACAATAGAAACTTATATTTGCGAGGTGCAATATGACATACGAATTTGAAGGAAAAACTGAAAAGGAAGCGATTGAGCGCGCTGCTGCAGACTTGGGATTGGAAAGCGATCAGTTTGACGTTGAAATCCTTGAAACGCAGAAGAATAGTCTTTTTAAGAAAGGCTATGTACGTATCAGAGTACAGACAGATGATGATTTAGAGAAAAGAGCTGTAGAAGATGATAATGCTTTTACAAGTTCCAAACGGATATTTGCAGATCCATTACCACAGGATGAATTTGAAAAGAGACTCGTAGACTTTATTTCACAGATGATTGAGAAAATGGGCTATGAGGTAAAAGTAGAAGTTATGTTCAGAGAAGAGCATAAAATCGGTATCAAACTGAACTCACCAAGTTCTTCTATCCTTATTGGAAGAAAAGGAAAAAATCTCGATGCGCTCCAGCTTTTAGCGAATGTATACGCAGGAAGACTTGGCAGAGAAGATGTAAGAATTATTCTTGACAGTGAAAACTACAGAATAAGAAGAGAAGAATCTCTTGTAAGGCTTGCATATACAACAGCAGATAAGGTTCGTGCAAGTCACAACTCAATCCTTCTTGAGCCTATGAATCCTTTCGAGAGAAGGCTTATTCATACAACACTTAATGATATTGGTGATGTTGAGACAAAAAGCGAGGGAGAAGGTCTTTATAAACAAGTCCGCGTAATTTATAAAGGAATACGCTAATGTTTTTTAAGAGAATTTGTTTATCAGCTTGTTTATTGTTCTGTTTTTTTTGCCTGGCAGCACAGAATTACAGCGTTTCGTACAAAGAGAAAGATGTAAAGCTTAAGTTTTGTCCGAAAACAGCTTTTGGTAATCAAATAAGTACTGAGTGGGTTGGAAAAAACGGAAAAACACCAAATCTTGTTGCGGAAGCTTATTATGTTCTTCCAAAGAAAGAAAAGCTCACTATAGATGATATTTCTTCTATGGCAAGGTCTTTTTCTTCAATGGAAGGCATACAATACTACTCCAACAGCAAAGACAAGTATGAAGTGCTTTATCCGGAATGCTATACGGTTAGTGGTGAGGATGGAAAGAAGAAAATTCCTGATATTACGACCGGTTCAGCTGATGGAAAAAAGATTTATATCTTGCAGAAAGACAACAGTTTTGGAAAATCTGTATATGAGATGAATTTCAAACAAAGCGCAGATGAGCTTTTCTTTACGTCTGTAAATCTAAATGCGCTTTGGTATGGAATTGTTAAGGCTGTCAGCCCAAAGGCATTGAAACTTACGTTCTTAATCAACAATGGCGGAAAGGATTTGGAGTTTTACATCCTTGTAGAAGGAGATATTGCTTCTATTCCGTTCATTGATGATTTTATAAAAGAGTCGTTTGTTGCAAGACTTGATGCTGTATACAATTGGTTCAGGAAGAGTTATGAAGAAAAGTAAACTTTTAACACTTGGATTATCACTTATTTTATTCTCAATTTTAGGAGGATGTTCTAGTATGCAGAAAAGCATGAACGCAATCAAAGGAAAAGACGGTGTTTTCGCAATTATGGAAACAAGTCAGGGAAATATTGTTCTTCAGCTTCATTATAAGGAAACACCGCTTACAGTTACAAACTTTGTAGGTCTTTCTGAAGGAACGCTTGATGCTGCAAATGGTAAGCCATTTTATGACGGCCTCACATTCCACCGTGTTATTGAAAACTTTATGATTCAGGGTGGTGATCCTATGGGAAACGGAACAGGCGGTCCTGGTTATAGATTCTATGATGAATTCGTAGATACTCTGAAACACGACGGTCCTGGCGTTCTTTCTATGGCAAACTCCGGTTCAAATACAAACGGAAGCCAGTTTTTTATTACTCATGTAGAGACACCTTGGCTTGATGGAAAACACACAGTATTCGGTAAGGTTGTTACTGGTCAGGATGTTGTGAATAAAATCAAACAGGGCGATACGATTAAGCATATTACAATTGTTCGCCAGGGAGCCGAAGCCGAAGCTTTCTCTGCTACACAGGCAGATTTTGACAAACAAATGGAAGTTGTCGCCGAAAAAAAGAAAGCCGAATATGAAGCGGCTGTAGCTGAGGCAAAAGCATATTATGCAGAAGTTGCAAAAAAAGTAGACTACAAAATCCTGAAAGAAGGAACAGGCGATAAAGTCGGTATCGTACGTCAGGTTTCTGTACATTATACAGGATATCTTGATGATGGATCAGTATTTGACTCATCTGAGGGAAAAGGAACACTCGATTTTGTAACTGGTGCAGGCCAGATGATTACAGGTTTTGATGCAATGGTTCAGGATATGAAAGTCGGCGAAAAACGCAAGATTATCCTTCCGCCAGAAGTTGCATACGGAAGCAGAGGCGCGGGCGACGTAATACCGCCTAATGCGACAATTTCTTTTGATGTAGAGCTTGTAAGCGCTCAGTAATGGGAAAACAGATGGAGTCTGCTTGCGTAAAGTGGGCAGACTTGACCTGAACCGCTTATTTATGATACATTAACGAAGTTAAGGGCCTATAGCTCAGTTGGTTAGAGCTGCGGACTCATAATCCGTCGGTCCCTGGTTCAAGTCCAGGTGGGCCCATAGAACGGCTGTCCAAAAGGACAGCTTTTTTTTTGATGAAGTGCGGAATCCGCGCATACTAACATACTGACAACCAAAACCAACTGCAAAATGGACTATCTACACGAAGGCTTAGTTAAACTCAATTTTTCCGCAGAAACAATATCTGCCCTTGAAAGCGATTTGAAAAAATACGTCAACGAGCTGATGCTTTTTAACAGCGCATATGACCTTGTTGGCGCGGAAACATCGGACGAAATTGTTATCAGGCATATTTTGGACAGCCTTTCAGCGTATCATATAATAAGGAAGTTGGCTGACGAAAGAAGGACCGACGGCTCAACTGGTATTTGCATCGCGGATATCGGGTCGGGGGGCGGACTGCCCGGAATACCCCTAGCCTTGAGTATGCGGGACGTACAATTCAAGCTTATTGAGCGGATGAGTAAGCGCTGTCTGTTTTTGGAAAACTGTGTGGCATTATTGGGTTTGTCGAACGTTACTGTTGAGAATATTGAATTAGAGCGTGTTCCTCAGGAAAGCATAGATATTTCTGTGTTCCGGGCATTCCGCCCACTGGAATACAAGATGACTAAAAAACTTATGCGTGTTCTTAAGCATGGCGGATATCTTGCAGCTTATAAAGCAAAAAAAGAAAAAATAAAAGAAGAAATGGAGCAGATAAAAACGATAATTCCTGAATACAAGCAAATCCCTTTGCAGGTTCCTTTCCTTACAGATAATGGTGAATATGAAAGAAACCTTGTTCTTGTACAAAGGATATAATTGAATTGTGAAAATGTCGTTTTGACAGAAAGTAATATATCAAAACTGATTAAAAAGGATTCTTCGCATCAATTTTGTTGAGGATTTTAATCAGACCGGATTTATCAATCAAATCGATTGGACGACCTTCTATAAATTTACGAGCTTCTTCTGTATATGTTCCAGCAGTAAAACAAAGACCGCGACCAACTTTTAAGTCTCTAATGCGGGCATGAAACTCTCTTACAAACAACTCACCAGTAGAACCGGTTGTTCTGTAGAATCGGAATACAACAGAATCCTGCCATTTAGGTGTGTCAATTTCTGCCTGAACTTCGGTACATTCGTTTGTGGCTGCAATATCAAGAATCTTAACAAACGCCTTACCAAAATAAATCTGAACAATTTTTCTGCACAAAGCAATGAAATCACTATTGCTGGAGATAAGGTAAATCTGAAGGTTGGCATTCTGCGTGAGTTCCTGATATCTTGCGATCAAAGACTGAACATCTTTGAAACCAGGAACGGTCTGCTGAATCTCTTTCAAAATTGACAGCGCGCGGCTTATATCAGAAAGCGCAAGATATGAATGAGACAGTCTGTAGCGAATATTTGTAAGAATATCTACAGGAGCCTGCGTGTGTTTTAAGCCGATTTCAAAATCGAGAATTGCTTTATCGTGCTGATTTTGATTCGCATGGATAATACCGGCTGCGAGACAAGATCTTGCGCCGAACTCTGGATCCGGACGAAGATGCATAAAGATTTTAAGGGCTTTTTCTCCGCTTCCGCCTTCGTTCATAGCATCTGCCATTGCAAAAAGGAGTTCTTTATCATCCGGGTTCAAGTCGAGGGCACGTTTGATATATGGAAGTGATTCACGGAAGCTGTGGTATTTGTAAAGCGCAAGACCAACGTATTTGTATGTGTCCTGAACTTCTTTGTTTATGGCAATTGCCTTTTTAAGAAGAGGAATTGCCTTATCATATTCTTTGTTAAGATAGAATGCCTGTCCTAAATAAAAGTTGACCTCAAAATTATCAGGCTGAAGTTTACGGGCTTGTACGAGACCTTTGAAAGAATCTTCGAGCTTATTGTTTTTAAGAGCGCAGATTCCTTGCTTAAGCGATGTAGAGAAAATATCGACTTCAGGATGAGCAACAGCAATACCAAGAAGAGTATCAAAAAGTGGGAAAGCTTTATCCCACAGTTGTTCCTTATAATAAAGCTCACTAAGAGAAAGAAGACCAGAGACGTTATGAGGGTCCTGGGAAAGCTTTTTAGTTGCTTCACGGATAATTGTCTGGCGGTTTTTCTGTTCTGACGAGGAAGACGCTCTTTTATGTTTAACACCAGAAATTATCAATATGAGAGAAATTATACTGAAAACAACTATAGCTGCTATTATTATAGGAAGAAATTGCATAATACAATTATGTACTTCTATTTACTCCATGTCAAGAAAGTATAAAAATCTGATATAAGAAATGTCTATTATAAGTGTTATCGTTGACAATAACGACTAACCATAATAACATTTAGAAGAGGTGCATCGTTTGAGTAACGCAATGATAGGTATCAAAATTGCAGATGGTTCATTTTACCCTATTCTTGAAGAGGGAAAGCCAGGTGAGAAAAAACTGGAAGTCACAACTGTTCGTGATGATCAGACGACTGTTCAGATAAATCTATATAAATCACAATCTGGTAGCATGGAAGATGCCGATTATGTCGATACTCTTTTGATAGATAATCTTGTGCCACATCACAAAGAAGAGCCGTCGTTTGATCTTTTGGTAAAGATTGACGAGAACAATATGCTGTCAGCAGAAATAGATGATCCTGAAACGGGGGGAAAATCAGATACTAAGGTTTCGCTTGTAAATATGGGAAATAAATCAATTTTTGATGAACCAGATTATAAGGTTTCAACTGATGATATGCCTGCCGTTGAAGGTGAGGAAATTAACATTCCGACAGAGACCGCAGTCGAGGCGGGTGCCGAAGAGTTTTCGCTTGCGGACAGCCTGAGTGATATTCCAGATTTGGATGATACACAGCTTGCGGCAGGCGCGGATGACTTTGCCCTACCCGACTTCGACAGCATGACCGCGCCACAAGAACAGAGCGAGCCAGTCGCTGAGAATCTCGCCGGGGAAAGTGCGGACATCGGCACGGATAATGGTGCGAACACCGGCATGGACATCAGTGCGGATACTGGTGCGGACGACTTTTCACTTACGGACAGCTTGAGCGACATTCCAGATTTGGATGATAACCAGCTTGCTGGCGGTGGCGATGACTTTGCACTACCCGACTTTGACAGCATGGAAGCGTCACAGGAGCAGGCAGAGCCAGCTGCCGATAAACTCGCCGGTGACGGTGTGGACATCAGTGCGGATACTGATGCGGACACCGGCATGGAGGACTTTTCTCTTGCGGACAGCCTGAGTGATATTCCAGATTTGGACGATAATCAGCTTGCGGCGGGCGCGGATGACTTTTCACTGCCAGAGTTTGATAGCCTAGGTGCGTCGCAAGAGGAAGCGCCGCAAGAAACTCTGATTGGGCCCGGAACACCAGAGACAACAGAGACGGCTGCCGAGGCGCCCACAGAAGAATTTTCACTTTCGGACAGCCTGAGTGATATTCCAGATTTAGACGATAACCAGCTTGCTGGCGGTGGCGATGACTTTGCACTACCCGACTTTGACAGCATAGAAGCGCCACAGGAAGAGGCGCCAGCTGCTGAACTTCCGGCAGAAATAGATATTCCAACAGAAAATGCAGAAGCTGCAGCAGCAAGCGACGTAACAGAAGCAATTGCAGAAACTCCGGTAGTTAAAGAGCCACTGGCTGCCGAGGCGGGCGCAGACGACTTTTCACGGCCTGACTTCGACAGCATGACTGCGCCGCAAGAGCAGAACGACACTAGCGCCACAGATGACTTCTCTCTGCCAGAGTTTGATAGCCTAGGTGCGTCGCAAGAGGAAGCGTCAGCTACTGAACTTCCGGCAGAAATAGATATTTCAACAGAAAATGCAGAAGCTGCAGCAGCAAGCGACGTAACAGAAGCAATTGCAGAAACTCCAGTAGTTGAAGAGCCACTGGCTGCCGAGGCGGGCGCAGACGACTTTTCACTGCCTGACTTTGACAGCATGACCGCGCCACAAGAAGAGGCGCCGCAAGAAACTCTGATTGGGCCCGGGACACCAGAGTCAACAGAGACGGCTGTCGAGGCGGGTGCCGAAGAGTTTTCGCTTGCGGACAGCCTGAGTGGTATTCCGGATTTGGATGATACGCAGCTTGCGGCAGGCGCGGATGACTTTGTCCTACCCGACTTTGACAGCATGGAAGCACCACAGGAGCAGGCAGAGCCAGAAGAGACACCGCAAGTGGCGGATGAAACGGATGCGGGCGCGGATGATATTACAGTATCAGAAGAGCCTGTAGCTTCTGAACCAGTTGCAAGTGACGACTTTAGTTTTGATATGCCTGATGAGCCGGTTTTAGAAGAGTCAGTTTCGGAAGAACCACAAGAGCAGAGCGAGCCAGTCGCTGCAAATGCCAGTGCTGACGCGGACACCGGTGCGGATGATTTTTCTCTGCCGGACTTTGATGAAACACCACAAGAGCCAGTCGCCGAAGCAGTTTTAACTGATGAAGACTTTTCGTTTTCTACAGATTTTACAGATGACGAAAAAGACATCGATGAGGATGAAAAGCCGTTCTCATTTGATTCTTTACCAGATTTTGATGAAATACCTGAACTTGCTGAATCTTCGGGAAATTCCGAATCGGCAATGGATGATGATTTGGATATTGATTTTTCAATACCAGAAGACAATGATATGAGAAAAAACAATTATAACGACACATATGATAATGTCTCTGATTCACAGCCAGATTACAGCTATGCACCAAGTGGCAATATGCAAAGTGCGCTATTCGGCGGTGATGATTTATTTGAGGAAACAAAGAAACAAAAAGAACGTAAAGCTTTAGTACCTGTTATCATTTGTATTTTGTGCGCTTTGATTTCATTAGGTGTTCTGGGTGTTATCTTGTATTTGACACCTTCTATAATGAAATTGGCGGGCGGAATGCAATCTGAAGAAACAGCTGTTGTTTCAGTAGCAGAAACAGAAAGTGTAGCAGCTGAAGAAGAAATAATTGTTGAAGAACCAACAATTCGGAAAGCCGAAGAAAACAAAATAGTTGTCTTGAATGAAACTGTTCCACCTGTTGTTCCTGAAACTAAAAAAGAACAGACAGAAATTTCGAGCATAATAAGACATCTTGTGAAATGGGGAGACACACTTTGGGATTTGGCAGGCTTCTACTACAGGAATCCTTGGTTGTACAAGATTATTTCGGATGCAAATAATCTTGAAAATCCTGATTTAATTATCTCCGGAACATATTTGGATATTCCGGATCGCTGAGCAAAATAAAAAATGACAAAACAGCGAAATATCATTCTTTTGTTCTCTTTAATTTTTTCACTTCTTTTTCTGGTAGGTAGTTGCTCACCAAAAGAAGAAAAAACGGACAGCTATTATTTTTCAGCGCTGCAAAAAATCGAAACAGGTGAAAAAGAAGAAGCTGTTTCTCTTCTTGAAAAAGGAATAAGAAATTCTTCACCGGCAGTTTCTAGGCTTTGTTCGCTCTTTTTATCAGAAATCAACAAAAAGAAAGCTATAGAGATTATTGAAAACGCCTTAAAACAATTTCCAGATGATAATGCTGTTAATTGCCGTTATATGGCAGTTTTGTATGAAGCCGGAAAATATGACGCATTGATTGATTTTTCTGAGAAAAAGAAAGAATTACTGAACAATGATAACGAATATATAAAATACAGACTTCTTGCATTCGCGAAAACAGGAGACGACCGTTTCCCTGAAGAGTTTATAAATTGGTTTACAGAGGCAAAATTCACTTCTTATCATAGAGAATTCCTTGATGACTGGCATAAAGACAGTTCATACATAGAGTACACGTATTACAACGAAGATACTTTTAATGACTTTGAAAAAGTAATAAATGCACGGCTTTATGTAAATGCGGGAAATTACTCAAAAGCATATAAAGAAATATGTTCTGCCAGAGAGACGAAAGAAGAACTTATAGATTTATTAAGCGGATTTTCTGTTAATGTTCTTTCTGATGTTGGAAAAGCGTTTTTATATGGAACTTCGGATAAGGTAACTGACGCTGTATTGTTTTCAAAAGCCGGTGTTCAAGCAGAACAAAATGATAGAAAGCAAATCTTGTTTTTTTATGCGGGACGTATGCTCGACAAGGCTGGCGGAGCATACAGAAACACGGCTCTGGAAAATTTTAGGACATCATATTCTCTTGCTGTAGATACCGCTTCTCGAGACAATGCATTATGGTATTACCTTGAAACGGCGCGCCATCTTTCGTTAGAAAAAGCCGTCGATGCTTTGAATGAGCTAGCACCAAGCTGGACAGACGCAACGTATTTTGAGGATTTTCTTGACGATTTGAGTGAAGAACTGCTTTATTCAAAAGAGAACGATTTATATTGCAAGATTTTTGAAAGGAACAAGTTTTATTTTAGCAAAGCGAGTTATACAAAATATGCGTACATAACAGCCAGACTGATAGAAGAAGATATGGCACAACCTCCGTCCGGGGCAAAACAAGTTTATGTCGACTCTTTGCTTGAATCTGCATGGGAAACTTCAGAAGCGAATTTGTATTATCGTATTCTTTTGGCAGATAAACTGAAAAAATCGGAACAAGATTTTTATATATCAGACAGAATTACGCTTAAGGAAAAAGATTCTGATGAAGAAAAAATTGCTACTGCGTTGATGGAAAATACATTGTATCCTCATTTTTACACATATTATAAAAATGAATGGAAAAAGATTTCCGAATCATCGGCTGTTGAGTTAATAAATCTTTTAAAACAGGCAGAAAAAGACAACAAAGACAAATATGCCGATATTCTGCGGCTTGCCAGTACAGGACTGAGCGACAGTGAGTTCAAGTACAGAAAAGATATTTTGAAATCTCTTTATCCAAGGTTTTTTGAGGAAAAAATAGCCGAAAAATCCGAAGACTATAAGTTGCCGGAGTATTTCTTGTATGCGCTCATAAGGTCAGAAAGTTATTTTGATGATGATGTTTATTCTTCTGCGGGCGCAATCGGGTTATGCCAGCTGATGGAGCAGACTGCTGCCGATGTGGCAAAAAAATTAAAAGTTGAAGAATATGATTTGCTTGATGCGGATACAAACATGACGTTTGGCGCATATTATTTGAGTGAATTGATAAGAAGGCTTGATAATAACAGCCTTAATGCTTTCCTTTCGTATAACTGCGGTATAACAAGGGTCAGAAAATGGAAAGAGGATTTTAATTATCTTCCGGGTGATTTGTTTATGGAAGTCATTCCTATTGAAGAAACCCGTGAATACGGAAAGAAAATATTGACGGCAGCGTGTCTTTATGGAAACTTATACTATGAAAAGCCGTTTAGTGAAATATTGGACGAACTTTTTTTCAGATTTGCACAAATAGAAATTACTCCGCCAGGAGAAGCAGATAAAGGATAAGGTTACAAATGATAACAGCATATTTGACAATTGATGATATTCCAACAAAACAAACACCAAAAATCATAGATTTTTTGGTTTCCCTGGATATAAAGCCTATTATGTTCTGCTGGGGGCAAAGGCTTGAGGAATACAGAAATGAAGCGATTTATGCACTAAAAAAAGGCGCAATTTTGCAGAATCATAGCTATAGCCATCCGCATTTTAGCGAGCTTTCGTTTAAAGAAGCAAAAGAAGAGATTTTGCGCAACGAAGAACTTTTGGAAAGCATCTATGCGGAAGCCGGGGTAAAACGTGAGTATAAGCTTTTCCGCTTTCCGTATGGTGACCAAGGCGAAGGAAAAAAAGAAATAATGCAGAAATTTTTGCGTGAACAGGGTTTTGCGCACATAGATGACCGGGCTTTTGATAACATGATGTATGTTAAAAAAGGTCAAAAAAACGATACGGATGTTTATTGGACATTTGATTACGCGGAATACAATATAAGACCGGGCAGTTCTTTTACGTTTGATGATGTTGTTAACAGAGTAGATGATTTTATGGGGTCACCGTCCGCACAGCCAGTTGTAAGTGGAAAAGCGCCTGAAGGTGCTGTTTCAAAAAATATAATCCTTATACATGATCATGTTGAAACAGAAGAATGTTGCCCCGGTTACTTTGAAAAGCAGATAAAGCTTGTTTTGGATCGTGGAGTCCGCTTTGTAGACCCCGCGATACTGAAATAAACTTAGTTGACGCTACTTTTTCCAGAAAGACGGCATGAACATAACAATCATCGTGTAGAACTCAAGGCGGCCGGCAATCATTGCAAAACTGAACCACCATTTTGCCCACGGCGCATAGAACGAGTAATTGTAGATTGGTCCAATGCGGCCAAAACCCGGTCCAATGTTACCTACGAGCGAAAGTCCTGTCGTGAACGAAGTTATTACGTCCGCATTAGAAAGAGATGCAACAAGCGAAGTTATGAAGACAAGAATGAAGTATATGTAGAAAAAGCCGGCTACACTAAGTACAACGTCTTTTCTACCCGGACGTTCATGAAGCTGGATGCCGAAAACGCCGTGGGGATGAAGCAGACGTCTCATTTCGTTTTTCATCTGGCG
>JAEEGK010009194.1_pt1 | contig 23150 bp, 20 predicted proteins | sample 8958771 | NCBI WGS metagenome assembly JAEEGK01 (sample SAMN16246547, study PRJNA631951) | gut metagenome | biome: gut microbiome; feature: rumen; material: SC-attached | host: Bos | place: Iran: Karaj | collected 2018-10 | reverse complement strand
TCCTCCCAGAAGAGCTGGTGCCTCACGAGGTCGGCCGCTTCGCTCCACCGACGGAAGGCAATGCCATCGGGGTCGGTGTCAGGGAACATCACGACATTCCTGCCTCTTAGGGGATGGAACTTATCGGGCTGTACTTCACCGAGTCCACCCGATGCCATCCATATACAGTCGGGGAAATGCTCACTGCAGATGACGGCGGTCTTCTCGGATTCCACGATACAGATTACCTGTTCACGGTTCATGCTTCTTCCATCAGACCTCTCACCTCTTCCATCAGACATTAACAGATGCTGACCGAAGAGGCAGCGATGGAGCGTGAAGCCTTTAGGGAGAGAGTTCTTAAGGAGGGTATGCACCCATGTAGGGTTCCGTGTCTTGATGCGATGGCAATCAGGCAGGTAGTACATCACCTTACCCGTACGTACCTGCTGACGCTCGTCGATCTGCCAGAACACCACTCCGCCGTCACGGCTCATTCCGAGACGGTAACGCTGTACCGCATGCTGAAGCTGCTGCTCCGTGAGATAGCCGCAGGAGACCACAGACTTGCAGAACTCAGATTTTACCGACATGGACTTCGTGACAAGTTGGACGTTGAGAGTGGATTCGACACGTTCGGCAGGCTCAGGGCAAGCTGGCTCACCACAAGTGGATTCGACCGGCTCACCACAAGTGGATTCGACCCATCCGGCACTTTCGGCAGGCTCAGGGCAAGCAGGCTCACCACAAGTGGGTTCGACGGGCTCACCACAAGTGGACTGTTGGGGGTATACGCTAACCGCACACCTCTTACCACTGCCTTCCGAAGGAGTGACAGACACACAGAATTCCTTCACCAACCACTCGCAGGCATCGGGGAACGAGAGGCTGCGTACCTGCATGACAAGGCTGATGACATCACCGCCCTTGCCGCAGCTGAAACACTTGAAGATGTTGCGCGGAGCATTCAGATGGAGCGACGGGTGGTGGTCGTCGTGCAACGGACAGAGGCAACGGCGACAGGTCTGGCCTGTGCCGTAGAGAGTCATGCCCAGGTGTGACGCAACCGAGAAAACCGGCAGGGCACGTAACCGTTGAATCGTAACTGTATCGTATGTCATATCGTTGTGGTTATCGTTATGGTTATCGTTATGGTTATCGTTATCGTTATGGTTATCGTTATCGTTATGGTTGCCGTAGGTGAAGCTCTGACCCCATACGTACTTCTCTCTACGAGAGAGAAGGTAGTATGTGGGGGTCGGAGAGGCTTCACCGAAGGCAGGTCAGAGCGGCAGCTCCGGCTCTTGGGATGCCGGTACAGGCAACACATAGATGCGATGGCCGAAGGAATCGTATGACTGGAGGATGACCTTTTCGCTGACGGCCTTGCGCAGTATCTCATCGTGAATCTTGTCCTTGACGGCATAGGTCTTGGCATAGATCTCTGTCTTGAGGTCGTCTTCCTTATAGATCTGTCCTGGCGGCATGATGTCGCTGAAGAGCTGCTTTACGTTGAATACATGCCTACGGCCCTCCTTATGCGCATATCTGGGATTGAGGTCGTTATACGGCTTGTTACTGCGTCCGTTCTTCTCCAGCTTATCGGCCATCTTACGCTGTGCCTTCAACTGTGCCTCGATCAGCTGCCGTTCCGTACAGCGGTAAGGGATGCCCTGCTCATCCACGGAGAAGCTGATACCCTCCGGGATGTCATACTTGCGCGTATCGGTCTGGCTCCACGTGAAGATACGCTCCGACGACTTGGCACACTCGTACACCTCAAAGGCCTTGTTCTTGAGTTCGGTACCGATCCAACCGCGCAGGTTACGGTCTTCGTACGATTTGTTCTGATGGAGCACACACACCATGCAGCAATGACACTCGGAAGCCAAGTGCATAAGCCGCTCCACCACGTCCTGCGCCACGACACCGTCATTGATGTCGGCCACCAGGTCGCGGATACCGTCGAGCACCACCAGGTCGGGGCGGTAGTAGCGGACGGCTGTCTCAAGCATCGGCAGACGGTCTGCCCAGGCTTCGCCACGGACATTGAACACATGCAAGTACTCTTCGAATACATTTCCGTCAGCCGTCTGAATCCCTGTCATGGGCATGATTCGGTGTCGCAGGATGTCTTGCGTCGACTCCTCACTTTGTTCAGTATCATACCACAGTACGTGCAACGGTTTGGCATCGATCCGTTCGACGGAGAGCACTTCGTTGCGGAAACAGAGCGACATCAGGATGCTGCAGACGAAGGTCTTGCCGCTCTTGGCCTTGCCCGAGAGCCCAACCAGTTCGCCACGGGCGAAACAGGGCCGGTTCTGAAGCCTGAAGAGGAACTCCACCTCCGGCAGTTGCGTATCCGAGCGGATGCGCCGTGCTTCCAGCTTCTTCAGCCGCTGTTCATCCTCGCAGGAGAAACCGGCCAGTGCCAGTTCCTCCCGAATGAGAGAGATGGATTCGGTGTTCATGGCCGGAAGATCCTACGTGACATCCTCAGCCAGAAATCGTTCCAGTCCTGTGCATTCCATCCGCGGGAGACATGAGCCAGGACTGTGACAAACACGACGGCAAGGTCGGTCGTCATCTGCCTGATAAGCCCGATGTCATGTTCACTCACTTCTTCGTTCCTTTCGATGAGGTCGTTTATGATACGGCTTCTCAGACGTGCCCGTATCGTCAATACTTCCTCCAATACTCGCTCACTTGTTTTCATACCTTTGTTTGTTTTTTAGGAGTTATCATCCCCCTTCAAGGGGGGACAGGAGAGGGTCTGTTTAAACCCGCTGCAAAGGTACGAAAAATCAGAAACATAAACCCGCTACATGCCTGGTACATGTAGCGGGTACATTATGACAGAAAGAGCTCATCAATTAGACTTTAGACTCTGAAACTCTTAGTTCTCACACAGATTCCACAGATTTTTGATCCCGAAAAAGTACGAAAATACTAAAATAATGCGAAAAACAAACAAGGTAGTTTCTTACTGATGAAGAGTTGTATATGTTATGAAGTACTTCTGAAAGTTCACTTTCAAGATACTTCACAATCAATTCAACCTTTGTTCTTCAACAAAGCAATCATCTATGATTGTCATCAGTAAGAATAAGTTTTCGCGTATCTCGCGTTTTTAGCATGCTTTCGCAATTAAAATGAGAAATTAATGGTTCAAGGTTAACTAATTATGCATTCATCATTATTCATCGGAGCAGCCGCTTTATCTCATCCTGGAAATCCAACGACTGAAGAAGATAAAGAGCCTTGTAATAATCGCGGTACATATTCTTCCTGTTCCACAACGCCTCGAACACTTTCCACTTCTCACTGATGCCCAACTGTTTGGCCATGGTATCAGCCAGCAAGGCAGACTGGGTACGTGAAATCAGCGGCTGGTAGTTGTCGTCCACATAGCCAGCCCTCTGTACTTTCTCCCATAGCACCATTGCTTTCTCAGTGCTCAGTGCATCGGGTAAGCCTGTTCCTTTCCCCTCGCCCTCCGTCTTGCTGTCAGGCTGGGCTGTATTGAAGTTCTCCGTACCGCTCTTGGTCATGTTCCCGTTAATGACCAGGTTATTGATGGTCGCACCCTGAAAGTAATTCACGATACCACCTTTCTCTGTTTTCATATCCACTTCCTTTTCCATGATTATTTACTTTTGCATTTTTCTGACTTCGCCTTCCCTTCAAAGGGAGAGTAGAAGGAATCTTAAAAAAGGAGAGTGGGCCTTACATAATACAACATGACCTCCGTAACCGCAAAGTATTATACGAGATGTTGCAATCTGCAAATGCCCACGTCTCCAAAGGGACGTGAGCAGGCAGACATTCTATACTCGTATAATACTTTGAATTTGCGGTTCTGAGGTCTACGAGAAAGCTGTCCTTACTCTTATTTTTATTTTATCTAATGGTGCTGTGCACCATTTCTCTTATTCTATTTTTATCAGAAATTATTTCCCAATGTCCCTATAGCCACCTACATATTTGATATGAGGAACTACTGACTATAGTGATCCTAATTGTTGTAGTACATTGCTTATTGTAGAACAATGAACAATGGGCATATCTCCAGCTGTGTGTTGACGTGGAAGGAAACGACCTTTCGTTACTGCGGATAACATCTTCTCAACAAAAGGTTCTAGATTGATAATATCCACGTGCATGTTGCTATGGGTTAAGTTGTATAATTCATCAGCAGCGGAGCGAGAGATTTGCTGCACGCCCTGCATGTCCAACAAATAGGAATCGGCTGGATTAAGTGAGGCTGCTAGCCGCTCAATCAATTGGCGCGTGTGAAGTTCTGCGCCATAACGTTCTTGTATATTAATTATCTGTTTCATCGTCAACTTGTATAATTATATAGGTTAAATCCTTCAGGAATAGTAGCAGGAATCTTGATTACTATCATTGTTCCTTTGTAGTCAATCTCCTCTGGCAAATCTAGAATTTTCTTTTGAGTGGCAGATTGAACTAACAGGGCGTTTCCAGATAAAACGGCGAACTCTCCCTGCAATCCATCTACGACCATACGTATACTCGATGAGATACCATAGCCACGATTCTCTGCTTCAGGTAAGTTTTTTACGGAATAGCCATTTTGTGCCAGATTTAGAGCCTCCGCATCGCTATTTCCCAATTTATCAAGATGTTTTTGGGCAGCCACGTAACTACCATAAATTGTAATGCCCAAATCTGCGATAATAATCTCAATATGATTAGTAGCTGCGTTGTATTCTAAAAAAGCATAGCCTCGCTCTGTTTGTGCATGTTGTTGGATGTTACAAATCAATTCGTCCAGCAAGTAAGTAAGCGGCGTGTTAACTGATTTCATACAATCTGGGTTACAACTACGCAAATGGTTCTTGAGTTGGTTAATAGCTGTCGCTATTGCATCATCGTCCAAACAGAATGTACAAATATTCGATGTTGTTTTCTGAACATATATGTCCCTCATGGCAGAAAGCAGAGGTGTCGCCGAAGAAATCGTATCTTCTTTGGCGATGATATTTGTAAAAAATGAAGACAGAATGTCATCCATTGATGCGATTTGTCTTGTGTTAGTTGCCATGCTGTCTATTGCAGATTCTTTTCGGTTGCAAAGATACACATTTATTTCATAACTACAAAATGAACATACATATTTCTTACACTTACATTCCTCTTTTTACCAGTGATCCGCATTCTCTCCCCTCTTCAGGGGGCACTGCTGAATAGGGCAATGCTTGCGACAACGGAAGGCTTATCTTCCCAAAGGAGTTATGCAAATCGTTCCTTTCGTAAGAGGCTTATTCTCCATTTATCGTCAGTTGGTCTATCGTTCCATGATAATGATTTTCGATGGTCACATGGATGGAAATGTTCTTCCCGTCATCAACCCACTTGTGGTGAGCGAGCCGAATCCACTTGTCACATTGGTCTATGGCACTCTGCAGTGCTTCCTGCTGCTTTGACTCTCTCACTACAGTATTCCGTTTCTTTTCATCCATTCCCATTGTCTTTATCGTTTACAAAATAGTAATTACTATAACCGTTAACCATTCATCTTCAAATTCTTTCATTTTTAAATTCTTTCATTTTCCTTTGCCTACTAAGCTATTAAGCTACTAACCTAATATCTCAATAACCGATAACCGATAACCAATAACCAATAACCAATAACCAATAACCATTACCACCTATTAAGCTATTAACCTACTAAGCTAAATTACATTTTTACATTTTATAATTTTTACATTGTCCTAGGCCTACTAAGCTATAATTCAATAACATATAACCTGTCTTTTCCTGAATAAGGTTGACTTTTGACTGCCAACTAGAACAATGCAAGGTTTCATCACGAACCCTTGCACTTTTTATCTCGTTCTATCTAGAATCAAACCGAGAACGAAAATTACTCTTGTATATTAACTAAGACACCTTATTTCATTCGGAAAATACGGTTGAGTTGATAGGGAAGTGAGGTGCGAACCCAAACTTCTTTCTTTGGATGGACGGAATCTTCATCCAAAGTGAGTTGAATAACATGATCGTTGAGCCACTCGATGGTATAGTTTCCAGATGCCGTCTTTAGTCTCTTCGCTTTCTGGGTATATGGTTCTAATGTTCCTCTTGTCTCTAAACGTGGGTTGTCTGGTTCAAAACTCATGTAGAGCACATGATCGTCATCAAAAAGCATATAAGATACGGCTGGTTCGTCTGTATCCATTCCATCCCATGCGTTCCAATCGGTGAGACCTAGACCACCCACTTGTTTTTCGTCACCCAGACATCGCCAGCATCCCAACAGAGGTGTTTTCTTCTTTGGGTTATGTTTGTAGTTGCCTTCGAGCATATCCGCTATCTCTCGTATATCTGGCTTTACATCGATGTGCGAATCATACACTTCGTTAACGAAGCTTTGGGGAGGAAAATACATAGAACTACGATTTCCTGTGTACCAACGTAACGTGAAATGGTCAGCATTGCTGTCGAACACCTGATTGCCTCGTCCATCCACACCTCTTGCATGTCGGCCAGTATACAGATGAGGTTCCTCATCATTATTCAGCATCACAATGCTCGTGCTTTCATCCGAACGGAAATAGACGTTCACCAATAGTGAGGCCGTATAACTACAATACTTGTATTGCTCGAATGTCGGTACTTTCTCGCTCCCATCGTCATATACGATTTTTTGCAGGCGATACAATCCAGAAGGATTATCCGTCTGAGCACTTACAGAGAGTGCAAAAACCATGAGACCGAAAACAATCAACCATTTGTTTGTCATACTTTATGTCTTTATTGGTTAATATAAGCATCTATATCTCTCATGCTGACAGCTGTAGCTACCTGAGTGTTACCCCCACGATAAGGATATACTTTCTTCAGCGAAGCATAATGTTTGAACTTACAGCGACGCTTCACGTTTTGCATCAACTTATATATTGTCTCTAAGGGGAGCACATCACTTTTGGGGGATACAGAGAACAACACATTCGAAATTTCCCCACTTTCATCGATATAAAGCGAAACGGTGAACATGCATTTTCCTGCGGTTTCATCGTAAAATGCTTTGAGAGTTTTCTTCCCAAATGCACGAAGTGTGTTCTGCCTTATTACATTAAAAGTGTTCTGGGTACGCGGGTCATTCGCAAATGTCCGAGTCTTGAGGTCAAAGTTCTTACTCTCTTGCTCTGTCCGCTCTGGTTTCTTGTCGTCAGGGATGTCCAGATAATAGCTGTACAGAAAATCCGTTTCTTTCTTATACATCCGTTCGTTTGCATCTGTGAAGACAATCATCGTCATCTCCTCCGGCTTCTTCTCTGTGTCAGCCTGCTGAGCAAATACACTGATAGGTATGCCCAACATCATAATTGATAATACGATTAGTTTCATACGTTAATTACTTTCTATTACTTGTAAAGATATTTGTTATTCGCTCTGGCAATTGTGAATACTCATAGAGTTCGGCAGCTTCAGTACCGTTCTTTCCTGTGATACTTACCAAATGGTATATACCTCTGGGATTTGATTTCTGGGCCTGTAATCCTACTGCATTCAGTAAGATGGCGAGTGTGATAATTGTTCTTAGCATATATGAGTTTCTTTTAATAAGACATTATGAATAACAGTCATGGATGAAGTACTCCCACCAAGTGGCAGAGTTGCTCCATGTTCTTATGTGCCATAATCATGATTGCGTGCTCCATAATTCTTGATAGGAATTTTACTGTATCACTTTATTTTCTCGCATATGCCAATTGGGCCAACTGAATGTATTAGGTTTTTTCTCTAATCGGCCATTAATTGTCTTGTGAGTTACTACATACCGGTCGTATCTCCCTTCAAGAGTGACAGGCAGGTCTATCTGAAGGTCGCGACATTGTTGCTTTACCTCATTTTCATTCAAAGGACCATATAGCTCTGGCGCATATTTGTTGACAATATAGAATTGAGATAACTTGCTATCAAATACTTTTGCCTGTCCTTCGTAACTGAATTCACCCAAATATGCTGAAACAATGGAATCATTGACAAGATAGGTTGAATCCAGAATCATGGAAGGTATCTTTGTTTCTAATATAAGCCACTTCTCCAGATTACCGACCCGTTGAATATAACCAACCATCCCTAACTTGTGCCCATTGTAGGTTCCTGTTGACAATGTATCTGTCTCACCCGAAAAACGATGAAATAGCAACGTACAAGCCTGCACTGATGAATCGGTTTGAGTTCTATTGGTTTCATAAAACACCAATTCGCGACCATTTCCATATTCATGGTTCTCTTCAATGGTGAAACAACCATCATGTGAATGTGTGCATGAATAACATCCTATTAATAATAGTGTTATCAGGGCACTGGATAATCTCTTTGTCATATTTGATTCTATTTTTAATTGTTAATAATGATTTTCACCTGCAAAATAACAACATTCTTTTCATACCACCAAATTTTTTTCTACTTTTGTTTACATGAATTTTTACATGGACTATCAGATTTGTAACATAACAAAAAGAAAAACAGCTCCATGTTCTTATGTGCCATAATCATGATTGAATGATGCATAAGCGGAATTATTTTATGAAATTCGTAATTGTGCATGTCCATGTCAGGCACTCACGTTATTGTGTTGCCTCTTCATCAAGCTTATTCACGGAATCTGCTTTGTCCATTCTTTTAATAAGGAAATAGACACACAGCAAGAAGGGACAATATGTGATGATGCCAATAATGAAATGGAAAAGACGTACCTGATGGGATGATGCCTTTTCAACTTCGATATTGAATGGAAGATACATAGCATAATCTGCAACCAGAAAAGCTGTAATCAGAATAATTGTAAGCACTAACACGATTGTCGGCTTTTTTCTCAGCAGATAGCATATCGAGATGTAAATGTATTTCCCTATTGTCAGAAGAGCTATCACAAAGGGTAAGAGCATGGATGCAAACGTTTCCGCAAGCGAACGGGGAGGGTCTGTGATGCTCTCATGTATTTGCTGAGGGAGGTATTCTCTTATCAACGGCAATTCGGTAAACAACAACTCCCACAATAGGAACAATATTGGAAGTGCCCAATACAGATAATAGATTTTCTTTCTTGCCATCATCTCATTTAACATTTTACATTTAACATTGACCTTTGGCCATTTCTATTTTTTCCTGAAAACTAGAGAATTCCATTCAATATTGGCGAAATCGAACTCTTTTGTCTTTTTGTTGAGGTAGATATCTGGCAATACCAACTTCAAGGAGTCATTGCTGTAGACGAGTAGCTGTTCGACACTATCCACCAGCTCTGGTTTACGGCTGATTATCTCCTTGACGGGGTATATCATGACGGTATCTTTTGTTTCTTCACCCTTGCGACAGACAGTGATAACGCCAGTCTTCCCGTCGTAATCAGTATGGTAATAGTATTTCGGTATGAGTATCGGATAGTCTCCTAAATCTAAAGGAGATTCAAATCCATAGTATTCTGATAAAGACACATCGTATCTGTGGTCGAAGTCCCATGTATGATATTCCCATTCACCATATTGGCTATCAAACCTTTCTTCGTTCTCACCACGCAAGTAGCTGATGACGTTACATACTTCTTTGTATTTCTCACAAAGAAGGCTGTCGCTCGAAATGGTATCGAGTTTGAGATTATTAACCAACTTACCTGTTGTTCCATCTCTCAGATTCAGTTCGCTGATGTACTGCTCCAGTCGTGCCTTCTGGCTACTCAACCCTAAGTCCTTTGCCGATATACCTGGAATGAAGGTGAAGATGCAGATGACACATGCGACTATGAGTGCCATCAACTGGAATTTGTGTGATTGCTGCCATAGGAGCATCAAGACGAAGAGGGTCATCAGCACTCCTGCCAAGAGGAGATATATACGGCTGCTTGTGAAACCATACATGCAGATTCGATAGAGCGATCCAACCCAATACATCACGAGTGGAGGTATGGCAATCCATGTGAAATGTTTGCAGAACCAATCGAAATGGTGCTTGGTAAGTGCATGCTGAGCCAAAAGCCCTATCAATGCAGCGGTAATGAATGCTGTAACCATCCACGCCACACCACCCTTTGGTAAATCCCATTCGATGGTAATCTTGATGAAGTAAATGTACAGAATTAGCGTGTATATGATGATGGCAGGCGAGAGGATGTAGTTGATGATGATATTCACCATCTTGTTTGGTATTTGCTCCTCATCCTCCTTCTGCGACATGAACGTACAACATATCTGAGGTGCAAGCACAAGCCATACAAACATGAAAATATATAAGTACAGACTACCCCATTGCTCTATACCAAAAATGTATAGGAATGACATGACAATCAACACGATTGTCAAGAACAGCACTCCTGTGATAAGTACACCAAAGAACAATTGTGTCACCACATGCAAAGTGTGCATGCAGAATGATTGATTGCTAAGTTTACGGGTACCGATGATGAGCAAAATGGCAGCTACAATGTATGTCATCCCTACTGCATCTACGTTGAAGAACCCATTTCTGTCGAGTAACAATAGCGGTATGAACAACAGAGCAGAGGCGTAGTAGGCCCATCTATTGACCTTACCCAGCCAGTAGGTTAGTGAAAATAAAGGAATGAACCACGGAATAATCGTACTATGCTTATCCCATTCGATTGTCTGGCCAAACAACGTCCATGTAGAATGTTCATTCATGCAGATAGTTATTACAAAGAATACAATGCCCATGAACATCTCAGCAGGGAAGTTCTTAGGGCTGCGCAGCAGTTGCAGCAATGTTTGTTTAAACTTCATGGATTTCTTCATATTATTTAATATTTTCAACGTTCAACTCTTAATTGCCAATGGACAATTGTTTCTTTGTCGCTTGGTCAATTTTAAAGGAAACAGGTAGTGTGTATCTCACATTCTTCTTTTCTCCTCTAAGCGTTCCAGGTTCCCAATCAGGCATTGCTCGAACAACACGTAAGACCTCTTCATCGAATGCAGGGGTAAGGCCCTTTATGACTCTTGGCTCATGAATCTTTCCTTTCTTATCAATTATAAACTCTACCACTGCTAAACCTTCAATTCCTGCTTTCTGGGCATTCTCCGGATAATGGGCATTCTCAGCAATGAATTTCAACATAGCTTGCTCTCCTCCAGGGAAATGCGGCATGTTTTCGCATATCTGAAGAATCTCTCCTTCGATAGGAGGCAAGTCGGTAGTGGAAGGTTCACTCTCGATAACGGCATCTGCTTTCTCTGCGAATTCAGGTGTGGCAAATGCAGCAAGTGCTACAGCTGTCACAGGGAGTAGATACAGGGCTTTTGTATAGCTCCAACGATTCGTTTTCTTTTTCATCATCATCTTGATTCTTTTCTTGAGCAGACTATGATTGAAACCGTTCGCGAAATCGTAGGAACTGGTACCGATGGCTTTTCGTATAAGCAGACTTTGATAGTTCTGAAGAGTGACACCTTGGGTCAGCACCTCGGCATCTGCCTCGTATTCATGGACTTCGCGCAGGGAGTAGTCGAGCATCCAGATACAGGGATTGAACCACTGCAGCACCTCGACAAAGGACACGAAGAGGTTGTCCCATGAGTGGTGCAGGCGGATGTGTGCCCGCTCGTGCTGCATCACTGAGGGATTCGACCTGAAGTCCTCGTCAGTAATGACGATGGAGTTCATCCAACTGAATGGGCATACTTCGTCAAAGTGCCCATAGACCTGAATGCCGTCAATCGTATCTTTCCACAGACAATTGGAGGGGATGTAGCGATACAGACGGATGAGCTGCAAGGTTTTCCAACCCAAACATACCACCACACCTATTATATATATTAGGACAAGGATGGTGGGCCAAATAGGCTCACCAGCCCCTCTCTCAACCTCCCCTGAGGGGGAGGTGACTATGGTCGTTTCCATCCGAATGGTCTCTCCCCCTTGGGTGAGGTTGGGTGAGGGAATGTTATTAGTGAGGGTCAGCTCTTCCTCACTCTCCACTCTATAAGTGAGAGAGTGTTGTAAATTTTTTTCGAGACTCTCGATAGGATTTGGAATCATCTCCCCTTTGGGGAGAAATGAGAGGGGCTTGAATAGCGGCAGCACCAGCGAAAGGACTACAATGCTGAGCAGCAAGACGCGATTGAACGCATGAAAGGTATCCCGACGCATCAGCAACGTGTAGGGCAAGTACAGCAGCGCCAGACAGATGGCGGACTTGATGGCATATATAGTGATGGCACCCATATTTTAATTCATAATTTATAATGCATAATTAACTATGCGTGGAAGCGGAGAGCGAGAGGGCCAACCGGGCTATCTCTTCCAGCTCTTCCTTGCTCATCTGTTCCTCCTGCAGGAAGAAACTGACGAAAGATGAGACACTGCCGCTGAAGAAGTTGGCCTTCACCTCGCTGACAGATTGTGAGATATACTCTGACTTCGAAAGCAGAGGGTAATATAGATGCTGTTTGCCGATTCCTTTCTTGGTGCCGACAAAGCCTTTCATCGCCAAGAGGCGGATGACGGTAGAGATAGTGGTATAGGCTGGTTGAGGCTCCGGATACTGGGCTACCACCTCATGCACATCAACTGCCTTACCGCTTTGCCACAGTATCTCCATCAGCTGCAGCTCTGCTCGCGTCAGTGTGAGTTTGTTTCCTTTCTTTTGCATAATAAAATCGATGACTGAACATTCTGACGGCAAAGATAGGATAGTTTGGAAAATGCACCAAATGTTTTGCTAACTTTTTTTTGCAAAGTCATCACTTTTAACCAATTTTAATAGTTATACAAGGTGCGCATACGCTGCAGATGACAATATATCCCTATATGAAGCAAAATACATAGATAACTATGGGATTTTGGTTACGGAAAGAACGTAGCTGCACTGGGACGGTCAGCCAATTCAAAAGGGAAAAGCAGCCGACTCAATCGGGAACATGAGTCGACTGATAAGGGAAAATGCCTAAAGGCGGACGACCGTTTGCCTAAAGGCATTTTATCATTTGCCTAAAGGCGAATGATCGTTTGCCTTTAGCCGTCTACCCTCGCATGTTTCTTTGGGGATTGTTAATAGTAAGCGTTAACCTAGTGCAAAGATACAAAATTTTTTCTTATTTTCCAAACTTTTTGAAGGGAAATGCAAAAAAGATAAAGTCTAAGAGATGAGTGATTAGGAACGAAAACGGCAAACTAAATGCTACTCACCCTCATTATTGGGTTCAAATTTTGCAGATTCAAAAAATTATCGTACCTTTGCAGACAATCAACAAAAGCCATTCGAAGAAGATGAAAAAGCAACTTTGGATCATGGTGAAGCAGTTTCTGCTTTACCTTTTTCTTGACCAAGTACTCCTCGGCTTATACATTATAGCAATCGTAATTGTAGACCTAGCGAAAGGAGTGCGCCCAGAGAGCGTCTTAGAGACGATTGAGTTATCCAATTCCTTCATCTATGTGATGATTTTTTGCAACTTGGTCACGATAGCCATATTTCTCGGCAAGCGATATGTGAAGCTGAAGCTGGGGCATCTTGCGAAAAGCAACCTCTGGAAGACAGTCCTTTTCGCCCTGCTGATTGCCTGGGGATGGATGTTTGTCGAAATTGCCTTGTTGGAACTGACAGGCTTTGATAAGCTATTTCCCGATGAGGAAGAAGGTTTTACAACGATGGGGAAAATTATGACAAGTTCCCTGGGAATGATTGCAATAAGCATCTTTGGCCCTATTACGGAAGAGATAGTCTTTCGTGGCGTAGTGATGGGCGGCTTGCTGCGTATGCGCTGCAAACCTTGGGTAGCGATTATCATATCAGCACTCGTATTCTCCATCTGTCACGGCACCTATACCCAACTAATAGGCACCACCGTGTTTGGCATCATCTGCGGCTGGCTCTATTGGCGTACAAAAAGCCTTTGGCCAAGCATCATTGCTCATGTTACGAACAACACCACAGCATGCATCCTTTTGATGATCGAAGATGATCCCGAAGCTGAGTTGAGCAAACTTACCTGCATCCTGTTCCTCGTATGCTTCACGCCCCTACTCGTGATAGGCATCCGGTGGTTCCATCAAGAGCATTTCAAGCAGTAATCAACACACTTTCTACATTTATTCTCGATTTTTCTTGTCAGATTCAACATTTTTCAATAGATTTGCAGCGGAAATGGATTTGGTAAAAGTGTCGGGACTGTTTGCGCTTTTTGCGCCGCTTATTTCCTGTTGAACAGGATGCTCTTCAATCATTTCCATTTCTTGTATTTCAAAAGAGTATTGTTGGTTTGACGCTTTTCCTCTATTCAGAACTCTCTTAACGGTCGTTTTAGTTCTATAGATGTTCCCGTCAATCATAACAGCTCCATAATAAAGCTGAATTTCGGGGTCTTTTTCCCAATCTCCAAAGAAATTTTTGAAATTTTTGGTTCTGATATAAAGTTTCTCTCCAAAATATTTGTTTAATTCAAACAAACTATTTATCTTTGCACCAGAAATAGGTGAGGATTTTGCTGATGCAGCCGCGATTAGTGCGGAATTGTGTAACAGGAAATCTTTCACCTTTTTTCCGTTTATATATGTTGCATAGCCGCTCTTCAGCCAACCCTCAATACTTTCTTTCCATTTCCCAAATACAGAAGATATAATATTAAAATCAATATCTCCATCTTTCCCAATTTCTACAGAAACAAGGAAATTACCATTTTTCGTCGTAAGTTCTGTAAGAATCGAGCGATTTCCGTCTTTGCGATAATTATCAAAAACTGCAATCGGGTCTGCCGCTGCTTCTGGCAAATTCTCCAATTCGCTCAAATTAAATCCATGCTTTTTCTGTTTTTTGATAATTTTATTACCATACAGCTTCATTGGTTTATCTTCAATGCCAGCGTTGATAAGAACTTTAGAAGGTCTGCCAAGAGACAGGATTATCTTGTCCATGTTGACTTCGTTCAAAGTTTTAAGCAAACGATTGAACTCGTCGTTCGTTTCGTCATTCGCAAACCTCACATCATTCCCCTTGTACTCGCCATCAAAATCCCAGATACTCTGCTTCGCAGTCTCCTTCGGACTCTTGGCAATGATAACATTATTCTTCACCTTCACATCGTCGAAGTACTGGGATATCTCGTCCACATAGTCCCTCGCCGGACGGTTGTTCTGCTTCATTATACAAATTTCCACCATTTTCAGCAATTTTTTCTGTTTTTTCTTTGGTGGAAAAGATTTTTTGCATTAACTTTGCAATGTCTCCTTGATGAGAGTCCGCTTTAGTGTCGGTCTTGAAGCTCTCTTCTTGGAGATTTTTTTGTAATACTACCTCGTGTAAATAGAATTTATTCCATATTCTACTCTACTTCATCTCTACTATGTCTCTAATTGTAGAAATGAGCGATTGAATAGAAACCGACATAAGGTCAACATAACACCGACATAACACCAACATAACACCAACATAACACCAACATAACACCAACATAACACCAACATAACACCAACATAACACCAACATATGTAGTTCGCTGATTTGGGTTGTCAGTTATCTGTCTGACGATTGTTCTTGGTTGACGGGTTAATAATCTAAGACTTATTCTCGTTGACTGTAGGGAATGTCGGCTGGGTAGTAGGAAAATCCCTACAAGGTTTAGGATTTCGGAATTTAATCGATTTCGAACTTGCAGTATCAAAGAGATGTACGAGGTTGGAAAGAGCCTCCTCCCGACCTCCCCCTCAAGGGAGAGGAGAAACGAAGACGGGAACGAAAACGAAATAAATAACAAAAAAAATAACAAACTAAAAATTAAGAAAGGAAACAAATTATGAAGTCATTAGTAATCGCAATCGCAAGTCTCATCGCAACTGTAAGTGCAAACGCTCAGAACTCAACAGTGTACTACGCACCAGTAACAACCAACATGGAGGTAGGTCTCGGATTCGACCGCGCTACCAACCAATGCATCCTCAGCATCATCGAGGAAGCTAACGAGGCAGTAGATTTCAATTTCGACATCATCAATACAAACGGAGAAAGCGTCCTCACCAGCGAACTCAGCGAAGGCAACGTGAACGTCATGCCAAAGGACCGCAACGCTGACTACTACCAGTGCAACTACGAACTCTCAGTTCCTGAACTCATGGACATCATCGTCAATGCAAAGGACAACACAGTAGTGATCAACGGTACCCAGGTAAGCAGCAAGGCTCTTGCAAGTGCTATCGCAAGCGTACAAAAGGAACTCCGCCCAGCAGCAAAGGCTCCTGAATTCCCACAGCGCCACCGCATCCACGCTACCCCTTGGGGCGCTCCACGCTTAGGTCAGTTTGCTCGCAGATAATCAAGGCATTACTCCTGATAAACAACATAAGATATTTCTTCAAAAAGAGAGGTGCAGGTCATACCGACCCGCACCTTTCACTTTTCTTTCTCCAATAATTCTATAGCCGCTACCCCTTTATTACCTTCGTCCCCAGAGCGAAACACTTCTCCATATTGGCTGTTTCGTCGCAGGCATAGGTGCGAGCGCTGAGGTTATCGATATAGTGTACTACTAATGCTTCCTGTGTGCAGGGCACTACAGGGCTACCGTACTCTAACTGTCCATGATGAGCGAGGACACAGTGAACAATCCGAATGGTCTCCTCGTTGCTGATACCTGCAGCATTGAGTTTGTTGTGGAGCACATGGGCGGAGATATAAGTGTGGCCCATGAGGTACATATACTTTGTGCCTTCCATGTTCTCGTCATACTCTTTCAGTTTACCGTAGTCATGAAAGAGGATGGCTATGATGCACCGCTCCAGTTTCAGCGGAGGGAGCATAGGGTAAAGGCCCTCGAGCATGTGGAGCAACTCGTAAGTGTGGTTGAGTAATCCACCTTTGAAAGCGTGATGCAGCGACGTGGCAGCCGTCTGGTTGCTGTATTGCTCGTAGAGGTTGTCACGCTCCTGCTGGATGAAGTCCATCAGCGCAGTATCGCTGCAGAAATCCAGCATGTGGTTGATACATAGGTCCCAATCTTCCTTGTCGATGGGGCGAGGTATCAACTGATAGAGCGGATCGTCAGCAGTAGCCTTACGGCAATTGCGGAACCACCCGAAGTCGGCCATCTTGGGAAACTTAATGCTTTTTAAAGCATCCAAATCGAGGGTAATGATATCTTCGATATGTGGTCCTTCGTTCTCGCCCAAATCCCACACTGTGACGCTGATAGCTTCGCCCTTCTGTGCCGTCACTTTCAGATTGGCATAATGGCTCCCATTCTTCGCCACCTGATTAGAGCGTGCTGTTACGATATATTCTTTGTTCATAATAATATAATTGGAAATTTACTCTATTAAGGATTGGCAAATCATCCTATTATTTTTGTCAATATTGGCTTTTTTTGGTAATGCAAAGATAAGGATTTTTATTTAATTATGCTAATGTAACATTAAAAATTTGCCAATCATGACATTTATTTTGTTAAGTCGCATGTTTTTATGATTATACCATATAGAAACAACTCTGTTTTTTTCTTTTATTAAACAAAACGTGATAAAAGTGAAGAAATTCTGTTTGTTTCAAGTGATTCTTACACGATTTCCGTAATTAAATTGTACCTTTGCAGCAATATTTATTACAATATTTATTAATAATGCGTCAGTACACAAAGAAATGCATAATAACAAATGGAATTTTTTATTAGCGTTGATTTGCTTTCTAACATCCTGTAATACAGGTTGTTTAGATCCCCTTACTCCAGAACAGGAACGATTGGAAAGAATCAATCGCATCGATTCGTTATCCCTATCTACGGTGCTCAATCTGGACTCCATTGAAGGATGTGAACAACTTGGCTCGATAAGTGCTGAAGCTTGGATGCTCATCGACGATTCCACAGGAATTGTCATCAGTCAGAAACATGCTAACGATTCCATATACATGGCCTCGCTAACGAAAATGATGACCTGTCTGTTGGCACTCGAAAATGGCAATATGAGGGATACTGTGGAGATTACAGACGACGTGTTCATTACCAAAGATTCAAGAGTCAGACCAGGAGACGGCTATGAGGTGCACTACCTAATTGACGAGATGATGCTGTTGAGCGACAACGTTGCTGCTTGTGCTCTAGCAAAGCATATTGGGGGTGATACGCTGAAGTTTTGTGAGATGATGAATGAGAAAGCAGCTTATTTGGGTATGACTAATACGCATTTTGCCAATCCGAATGGTATGCCCAACAGGCAGAACTACAGCTCAGCCAGTGATTTGGTCAGACTGGCCCGATACTGCATGGGTGACAGCACTTTTGCTCAGATTGTCGGAACAAAAGAAAAAGATATTCCGCTGACAGACGGTCGCCACTTGCCCTGTCGTAACACCAATGCTCTGTTGACAACCTACGAGGGCTGCATAGGGATTAAGACTGGTTTTACGCGTCAGGCAGGTAACTGCCTCGCATCGGCTGCTACTCGTGAAGGCGTTACCCTCTATCTGGTTCTCCTCAACAGTCGCAGCGTATCATCACGCTTCAAAGAATCAGCTCTCCTTTTGGACTACGGCTTTAATATTATGAAGACCTATCGTGAATTGTGAAGATGATGTCTTGTCAGCTTATGGTCGGCAATGGTATTCAGTTGCGCCCAACTGTACACCGTATCAGGTGTATGATTTTTCAGAATGAGGAACACATAAAAAAATCCGTGTAATCTTTCAAATACACGGATTTTATGATAGATGTTGAGATTAATCTTTACTTCACCTCCTCAAATCTAACATATACTGATAATCAGCGATTTACGAAAGTCTTGGTACAAATAAGGAACACCATAAGCATCTTGGATGTTGTCCCTCAATAACTATCGATAAGCATCCGTGCGATGCTCTTCCCATTCTTCTTTGTCCTTTTCTCTGTATTTCTTTCTTTTGTTGGTGCAAAGGTACGATTATTTTTGTACTTTTGCAAGTTCTTTGGAGATAAATGCGGGCTTTGTGATTAAAAAAATCAGAAAAATCGACATCCTTAGTCTTACCGCAAATCATATACAACATTGTATCATGATTTAGAATCGCTCTCACGATTCACTAACGTTAACGCATCTTTCATTCTCTCCCTTATAAAGCGAAAAGCTGGCAAGGGATAATTGTATTCACTAATCACCATATTTGTTATATCTTTTCTTTTCTCAGGAACATATCCCCTCAGTACAGCAGCAAGTAGATTATTTGAAGTTTCTATTAACAGATCTCCTATATGAGTTGTTTGAAACAATTCTAGAATTGCTGTTATTACATTAGTCAACAATAGAGGATTATATTCCAATGCTATAGTAATCTTATCCCAATAGCATCCTTCCCCTGCTGTCATTCTCTTATATTCATCTACTATAAAATCAGCGTCGATAATCGTACCTACAAAATTATTTTTCAATAAAAACTTGCTATAAATCTGTAATACTTCCTTTCTGCAATTAAGTGCAACATATGTTTCTGTCGAAATAATCTTACATCCTGGTAACAAAGATGCTAGATAAACATCATCTGTAACAAGAATAAAAGATTGATCAATTAACATTGCAATAGTACTTATCAGCCAACTCCCTATATTCTGTAACTCAGGGGTGATGGAAAGCGTTTGTGTGGCTATGTCAATTTTGCAATGATGATTAACCCAATCTCGTAAATAAGCCAAATGTTTCATTGTATCGATGTCAACTCTCTCATCAAAATGCTTAATAAAGGCATTTGGTATGACTTGATACATATCAGATAGTGATATCTGATCACTAATCTTATAGGTCTCATCAATTATCTTTTGCAAATTTGATGTTACATGCATTTCACCCATAATCTCTAGACCTGTTAAAGATGAAAATTCCGCAAAGGTCAAAACTGAAGGTAGATCTAGTATGAATTTGGATTCTTCTGGCACATCTTTTATTAATGATATAAATTCAAGGGTGTTTACTACTTGAATCTTAAATGAAGAGAACAGAAGTTCAAAATACTTTGGAATCGGATTCTGACGGTCAACCATTTGACATAATCCTGCCTTACCGATATCATATTCTTTTTTTAAATCAGCTTTTTGTTTCTTAATAGTTATATCTCCATGATTCAAAGCAGTTATCATTTCATTTAGACTTTCTACGGGCTTTTCCATATTGAGAGTAAACGGTCTCATGCCCGGATTATTTCCGTCCATTGCATTTTTCAGTATGTCACACGCCAATTTACCATACTTATTGTAAATGGCAATAATCTCAATTTCACATACCTTTCCTATTTCAGTTTCAACCTTGACCCTTTCTCCTCGTTTCAGCCCTATTAGTTTCGAACCGATTATAGAATTATGTTCAAGCTTATATATAGGTCTCTTGCCATCCACATCACACAAAGCGTATAAACCCTCTTCGGCTGTCTCGTATTCTTGATAAGCTAAGGTATGAAGTTTTCCGCTTATAGCTTCAGAGTGGTAAAAATTCCTAATTCCGAAATCATCTGTGGCGATAGCATGCCTAAATATAAGCTCTGCTGCAGTTTCAATGTATCCATTACCAGCCAATGCTTGGTATATTGTAGCTGCCTGCCTAAAATTCAATTCATGTTTCAGAACCGATTCCTCCCATTCCCCTAGTTTTTCAGGGTAAACGTCCCCAATCTTTAATAGATACTGGCAGTATACCTCATTATCCTCAGGATTTCTATGATACAAATCTTCTATAACTTCCAATGCGTTCTTATCGTCAGCAAGTATACATGCCTTATTGTATTCTGATTTCCACATGGACTCAAAAAATGGATAGCCATTATGTCGATATGCTTTCATTGCCTCATAAAGTTCTGAAGCATAGATTTTATCTGAAGCCAATATGTCTATGTATGCGTGATAGGTAAAAGCCTTTGGCTCCAAATCAACTATTTTCTTAATGATATTATATGCATCCTCTACTTTTCCTCCTTTACATAAAATGAGAGCCTTGTATACTTTAAGATCATTTGGTAAACCATCGCTAATCGTAGCAATGGTATTCATATCAGCTACCTTACCAAGTTTAATATTCATATACTCGAGAAGCACAGTCTTAGCTTCGGGGCTATTAGATGAAACCTCTTTTACCTTTTCAGCTACTTCATCCGTAATGTTCAAACTATCTATAGCATGGCACAAGAGTGTAGTTTCTTCCATATTAAGTATTCCCCCATGTTCATGGATATTCATTAATAACCATTTAAGTGCATCTGTATTTTGTAGTTGCATAGCAACCATTATTCCTATCTTAGGAAACTGCTCATCTGTAGAGTCTTTCAATCTATAAAGAAATTCTAATGCTTTGTCATGTTTGCCAGACAATAGCAGTAAAGATAATTCCATGTAGTTGAAAGCATCCGTTTGTTCTCCAAAGCTATTTCTAGGAATAGATAGATATTCGCTCACATGAAATTCCTCCCAGGTTGTAAGATAGCCCCAATAATGAAACAGACATTTTACCACTGGGAAGCAATTAGACACCTCCGTTTTTTCTAATAATTGAATGAATGTGTTTGCAGCATTATATGCTTCCTTGGTTTCATCTCTTTGAGGAGCCTCTTTACTTAGCTGAATATAGTCACCATCCTTGAATCGGTACATTAGCAAATAGCACATCCATGCATTTAGATTACTAAAAGACAAATCGTACGGCTGCTCATAAATCACTTCGGCATTGAAGTCTTCACCCCAAATCCTAAATAACGATTTATCAAATCGTACTTCATCAGGATATAATGTGTGCGCTTCATCAAGATATTGCAAAGCCTGCTGGTAATTCTTAAAGGTTAATATTTTTGCCTTCTGAAACAAAATATCTGCTTTTAATTCAGGTTGTTTGTCTATTATTTCTGTAAAACAATTGCTTATTACATCAAGTATTGAAGAAGCTGTGTTTATTTTGAGCTCGTCAATTAATGAAGCGATTCTTCCACTAATAACTCCTGAAAGTCTCGTCGAAACTTGTTGGACTGATAGCGTTGACTGTTCTTTTAATGTCTTGCGGATTTCTTCTAAAACCGCTCGACTTTCCTCACTGGTGATTTTAACTTCTTCAACTTGCCTTGAAATTACATCTTCTTTAGACAATATTTCTTCTGTATTGGAAAGTGTCTGGTTGATTGCTGTAGAAAGTCCCTCGATAACACTTAATGCCTGCCGCTGTAAAGACACACTATGGCGTATCAATCTAAAACTCAAATGTCGCATTGCAGTCGGACTTTTTTTTACCTCATCAACGAACGTCTTATACAGATTTTGATTAATATAAGTTTTCCTGTCTATCGGTTCCAAATTAATCAGGTCATCCTTAAGAACCTTGAAATAAAAACGAAACTCAGAATCTGCGAATATCTCGGCATCATCCCTATCTATTTTCTTGCTTTTCTTTACCGCTCTGCATAAAGCCTCTTTTACACTATTGTCAAACGTCAACGATAGAGTATCAGATGGCAGCAAGCATTCTGTCTTCAAATATTCATAAATGCCAGAAGCTATCACATTCTGGATAATAGGCAATGCGAATAATTTTAAACTCGCTATGGTTAAGAGCCCTCCAAACATTTTGTTTTATTAATTGAAATTATTGTAATCTAACCTTGATAAAAATATAATAAGAGAATGAGTAGCGAATTATTGGATTAAAGTTTTCTGTCAATATACTCTGTTTATTTAATAATCTGTAAACTACTACGTAACGTCTTCAAATCTGCTTCCACACCATCTTTTGATACCAACGAATCTTTGGGTAGTACGGAGTAGTTTTTGGCAATATTCTCCTTCTTTCCACTGAACCATTCGCAGAATGCTGTCTGGAGGAAAGAGTCACCATCGAGATTTTCTTTCTCGTTATACCTTATAATATTAGTGACGAACTGCTTCAACTCGGCATTGCGCAGTTTTTTGTTCAATGGAATGCGTAAATCCTTGTTGGCAGATACTTGCCCCGTCTCAATAAATAGTTTCACAATGTCACATACTTTCTCTACATCTTCTACAGGCGTGCCAGCAAGTGAGAACACCAACATAGTGTATTCTTCCGTATTGGCCAGTCGCCTCTTTCGTTCTTCTTCCTGACATCGTTTGATTTCTGCTTCAAGGTTGAGCAGATGATCCCGTCTTTTCAGCACGTCCGATACATTTGCAGACAGAATATTGATTTCACGCATCCGTTTCTCGTTTTCGAGCATTAGG
>JAEEGK010009192.1_pt1 | contig 23152 bp, 11 predicted proteins | sample 8958771 | NCBI WGS metagenome assembly JAEEGK01 (sample SAMN16246547, study PRJNA631951) | gut metagenome | biome: gut microbiome; feature: rumen; material: SC-attached | host: Bos | place: Iran: Karaj | collected 2018-10 | reverse complement strand
CGTCAAAGTAGTACGATGCGAACATGGGTACTACCAAACAGGCCAGCACCAACCAAGCTGCTGACCTGTAGAATTTCTGCTGAGTAGCGGCCGCCATGCTACTCCTGGATGTTGGGAAGTTCCAGACCGTACCCCTTCTTCTTGTCTACCACGCGAAGGTAAACCGAGATGAGCAGGGCGGCGATGCCCAGTGCGGCCAGCATCACAAGTGCCCAGGTGTAATCGAGGTCGTGGGCAGCGGTGCCGGCGGCGTTGGTGCTGTCCAGCACATTGCCGATGAGGGTGGGGAACAGACCCAGGCCGATGTTCTGGATCCAGAAGATGGCGGCGTAGGCCGATCCGATAATCTTTTCGTCCACCAGCTTGGGTACGGAAGGCCAGAGGGCTGCGGGAACCAGCGAGAAGCTGGCGCCGAGTACCAGGATAGTGATATAGGCCACGGCGGTTCCACCTACTGCGTTACCCTTGAAGGCAGGCAGGATGAAGGCGAATGTGAGGTGGCAGACTACGAGGAGGATGGAGCCCAGCATGAGCATGGTGGCAGCCTTGCCCTTGTGGTCTACATAGTTGCCGAGGATAGGGGTAATGGCCACGGCCAGGAGCGGGAACACGGCAAAGATGGTCTCTGCGGTTCCGCGCATGTAACCCATGTAGCAGTACACGATGAGGGCCGCGATGGCAACGCCCATGAGGCCGTACTTGAGGCCTTTCTGCTTGGAGAAGTTGCTGGAGAAAGCGCAGACGGCCACAAGCAGCATAATGACGTACTGGACAATAGTAACCGTATTGCTGGCCCAGAAGGTGCCGGCCTCGGCGGGGTTGAGCGTAAGGTTGCACTGCAGCATGTTCACGGCATACTTCTGGAAGGGGAAGATAGCGCTGTAGTAGAGCACGCACAGGAGGGCGACCAGCCAGAAGCCCTGGCTGGTGAAGATCTTGCCAAGGTCGCTGAGCTTGAAGGGGTCGTCTTTTTCTTCGGCCTCGCCGGTCTGGGCGTCCAGCTTCTTGTCCATGAAGAAGTAAACGATGGTCATGATAAGGGCGATGCAAAGGAGCACCACGCCAAAGGCAACGCTGCGGGAAACTTCCACGCTGCCGCCGAGCTTGGCAAAGAAGGGGCTGAAGATCATGCAGGTGGCGACGCCCAGGCGGGCCAGCGCCATCTCGGAGCCCATGGCCAGCGCCGTCTCACGGCCCTTGAACCACTTCACGATACCGCGGCTTACGGTGATGCCGGCCATCTCGCAGCCGGTACCGAAGAACATGAAACCGAGTGCGGCCAGTTTGGCCGATGCCGGCATGCCGTCCACGAAGGGAAGTACGTCTCCGAGGATGGGCAGGTTGCCGTTCCAGTTAAGATGGGTAGTGAACCAGGCTTCGAGGCCGGAGCCCAGGAAGGCCTCGCTCACAGCGTAATACTTGATAATACCGCCAAACAGCATCACGGCTCCGGAGAGGACGGCCGTGAAGCGGACGCCCATTTTATCCAGGATGATGCCGGCGAAAATGAGGAAGAAGACGTACACGTTGAGGAATACCTCGGCTCCTTCTTCGCGGCCGAATGCGGCGCTGTCCCACCCGCGGGTCTCCTGCATCAGGTCCTTGATGGGAGACAGGATGTCCATGAAGATGTAACTGCAGAACATGGCCAGGGCCAGGAGCAGCAGGGCTGTCCAGCGCATAGCGGCCGAATCGCGGAGGGTGGTTTTGATAGAATCTGCCATAATACTTCTTAAGGTCTGTTTATTTTAGACCGCTAAATTAAGTATTTTATTTTGAAACGCCAACCACGCGGGTGAAATCGGACTGAGTGCCGGGTGAAACTTAGCAAAAACGACGAAAATGCTAAGTTTCGGGAAAGGCCGTCGGTGAAACTTGGCAAAAATGGCAAAAATGCTAAGTTTGGGAAGAGGTTAACGGAGTTCTTTGGAGGAGAGCAGTTGACGGATGACCTTCTCCTTTATATAAATTGTCGTGGAGATTTGAAAGGAGTTCCAGCCCAGCTCACGGTGGAGAATGATGACGAGTTTCGCTTTTTCATCATCTGAGAGCGCTTTGAGGGAGCGGCCGTCAAAGCGCTTGTCCAGGACCTGGGTTAGTATGTATTCCATTTCGGTCTTGTTGAAAGAAGTAAGTTCTCCCAGGCGCCGCGCAATCTGGAACTGAACCTCAAAGTCTTTTACCAAGGCAGTCTGGAGGTCTTTGGGGGATGGAAACAACTGATGGACAAGGGATGTGTCTACAAAGCTATAAGGGTTGAGACCCAGATACGGATGAAATCGCCAGCTTTCCGGTATATCATCCCAACCTCCTATCCTCCTTGCGAGTTCCCTCTTAGAAAGTTTGAATGAATAATCGCAGCCAAGTAGTGCCTGCCACCCTTTTGAATAGTACATCCATCCGGAATCCCACAGATAGGAGCCAACCATACCAAGCCCCTTTTCCAAGGCATTCCTTAGAATGTAGATAATCTCTGTCTTCATTTTATCAGGCGTATCCACCGGCTCCAGGTTGAATCCGTAGTCCTCCGGTAATGGCTCCCGACCCGATCGTTTCATCATGGCCGACAGTTTCCTCTTCAGGAAATCGAAGGCCTGTACACAATCGGCCCCAGTTCCGCTAAGAGCCAGATGGATATGGTTAGGCATGAGCGAATACGCATAGATCTTAATGTTAAACTGAACGGAAATGAGTCCCAGCAGTATATTGCCGGTAGCGTAATCGGATGCATCTGCAAAGATATCCCGGCCCGACAGCCCGTCCGTACTTAAGTGGTAGTAACCCTTCCCCCACGAGCGATATGTTTCTCTTTTGTCCATGATGCAAAGTTCGAAACACTTATCCGTTTCTTCAAAAATGAAACGGATAATCGTAAAAAAAGGAATTACGGGATATTCAGTGGCCGATTGTTACAAAAACGGAATGCGTTTTCAGGGGCGAAATTCGGCAAAAACGACAAAAATGCCAGATTCCAAGCAGGGCAAGTCCGCCAAACTTAGCATTTTTGGCGAAAATGCTAAGTTTGACGGAAGGCCGTCGGTGAAACTTGGCAAAAATGGCAAAAATGCCAAGTTTGAGGTTGCCCGAAAAATGCTTACCTTTGTACACTATGTACGAACTTCTGGAAACCATCAACAGCCCCGAGGACCTGAAAGGTCTGGACATGAGTCAGCTCAAACAACTGTGCGAAGAGCTTCGCCGGTATATGGTGGAGTGCTGCGCCGTGAACCCGGGACATCTGGGTTCCAGCCTGGGCACCGTGGAACTGATTGTGGCCCTGCATGCCATCTACAATACCCCCGAGGACAAGATTGTGTTTGACGTGGGCCATCAGGCCTATGCCCACAAAATCCTCACGGGCCGGCGGGAAGCCTTCAAGTCCAACCGTAAAAAGGATGGCATCAGCGGTTTCCCCAGACGCAGTGAAAGCCCTTACGACGCCTTTGGGGTAGGGCACTCCTCCACCTCCATATCGGCCGCACTGGGCTTTGCGGAGGCCGCGCGTCTCACCGGCAGTGCAGACAAGGCCGTAGCCGTTATCGGAGACGGCGCCCTTACCGGCGGCCTGGCCTGGGAAGGCCTCAACAATGCCGGCTCCTCCAAGGCCGACATCCTCATCATCCTCAACGACAACAATATCTCCATCGACCAGAACATCGGCGGAGTACACAATTACCTCCTCAATCTCACGACCCATCCCTTCTACAACCGTATCAAGAACAGGGTGTGGAACGCCATGGGAGAGGGAAAAACCCGTGACTGGATCCAGAAGCGCGTAATCGACACCAAGTCCAACCTGGTCCGCTCCAGCGGCGGTGCCGTTTTCGAGGCGCTGGGGTTCCGCTATTTCGGCCCCATCGACGGCAACGACCTGGAACAGATGACCGCTACGCTGGAGCGCATCAAAAACCTTCGCGGCCCGCGTCTCCTGCACATCCACACCCGTAAGGGCTGCGGTTACGCCCCCGCCGAGGCCAATCCCACCGTCTGGCACGCCCCCGGCCGTTTCAACCCCGAAACCGGTGAGCGCGTGAAGACGAATTACCCCGTCGCGCGTTATCAGGACGTTTTTGGAGAAGTCCTCACCGAGCTCTCACAAAAAGACCCCAAAGTGGTGGGTGTCACCCCCGCCATGGCCAGCGGCTGCGGCATGACCGCCCTAGCCGCCGCCTTCCCCAGACGATTCTTCGACGTAGGTATCGAGGAAGGCCATGCCGTTACGTTCTCGGCCGGCCTTGCCGCCGCAGGCCTCAAGCCCTACTGCAACATCTACTCATCCTTCTCCCAGCGCGCTTACGACAACATTATCCACGACGTAGCCCTGCAGGGCCTGCCCGTTGTCTTCTGCTTTGACCGTGCCGGCCTTGTAGGGGAGGACGGCGCCACGCATCACGGCTGCTTTGACATGGCTGCCTACCGCTGCATACCGGGCATCACCGTGGCCGCCCCGCGCAACGAGACAGAGCTCAAGCGCCTCATGTACACCGGCCTTTCCCTGGAAGGCGGTCCCCTCATCATCCGCTACCCCAGGGGTATCGGAGAGGGCACCGACTGGAAAAACGCCCCCTGCGAGGCCATCCCCATCGGCAGGGGCGAGAAATTAAAGGACGGGGCCGATGTCGCTATCCTCGGAGTCGGTCCCGTTGTGAACCGGGCGTTGGAAGCGGCCAATAAATGCCCGGAAAAATCCATCGCCGTGTATGACATGCGCTTTGTAAAGCCGCTGGATGAGGAAATCCTCCGGGAAGTCTCCCGCTGCAAGCACATCATTACCGTGGAGGACGGCGCCCTCAAGGGCGGCCTTTACGGCGCCGTATCCGAGTATTTTGCCGATAAGGAAAGCGCCCCGGTCATTCATGGCGTGGGCATCCCCGACGCCTTCATCCATCAGGACACCCAGAAAGCCCAGCGCGCCCTCTGCGGGCTGGACACCGAGTCCATCTCCCGGCTTATCAAATCCCTTTAAATCAAAAGAACTGTAAAACAGCAGGTCCCCGCTATCACAGCGGAGACCTGCACACCAATCATTACTAATAACAAAACCAACTCGAAATAGGTTATTCTTCGTCGTCCCAAACCCAGACATTGTCCGTAGTCACGAGTTTGTCCAGTGCGTAACCTTCACCCGAGAAGCGGAAGAGGTATTTCCCGTCATTACTGCCCTTGCCCTCGGCAAAGCAGTCGTTCCAGAATTTCTCCGTTACCTCGATGGAGATTACCGTGGGCGTCTCTTTGGGTTTGAAATAGGCGGAATTGCCAAACTCGGGAATCTTGTAGTCTTCCTGGCCGGTCCCGTCCGACTTGTATTTCTTGATACATACTTCGTATTTCTCGCCGGCCACCTGGTGGATATAGGCCTTCAAGACCATACCCACGTGCCAGTTGTCGTACCAGCCGCGCTCCACCTTCTTGGTGTCGCTGTACGTGATTACACGGCCGCCAGACTTGGAGTAGAGCACAATCTCCTTCTCCTCGTAGTGTCCGGTTCTCTTCTTGACAAATTGGAGAACGGGCGTTTCCAGGGTGGCTCCACCAGCGGTCTTGAGGACCACCGTGGCTTCACCGGTGGGAACTTTCTCCGGCACAATGAGGCGAATCTGCTTGCTGGAGCGGCGTTGGAATGCGATGGATTTGAGCACGAACCCTCCCGGGAAAGCAGCCTCCTCAATGGTGTCCAGGTCGGTTCCGAAGATGAACATCTCCGAGCCACCGTCCACTTTGTCCACCGGGTTGATGGCCGTCACCGTGGGAATGACAATGCTCACTTCCTTCACGGCCTCGGCTACCTCAGCACCGGCGGTCTTCACCACCAGCTTCCCCGTTGCCGGGCTGGCCGATGCCGGTACTGTCACATACAGCATATTGCTGCTGACCTTCCGGATTTCCGAGGCCTCTACGCCGGCCAGGGTGACGGAATTCACTTTGTCCAGACCAGCCCCGGTGATAGTTACCGTTCCACCGGGCGCCACGCGTAGCGGGGAAAATACTTTGATGCCGAGTGCGCTGCCGGCCGTTTCACTCTGGTCCTTGTTGCAGGAGACCAGGGCCAGGCAAGCCATGCATATGATTGTAAGAATCTTTTTCATAACGCTTGTTTTAAAGGTGGTTTACCAACCGGTATTCTGCGTGAGAGCCGGGTTCTTCTGAATCTCGCTCTGGGGAACCGGGAACAGGTTGTACTTCTCGTCCCAGCGGCGTCCCAGGTCCTTGCGGCGAAGGATGAGACTGCCGTTCTCCTGGGTGAGCTGGGCGCCCTCCACACCGGTAAAGGCCGTGGCGCCAATCTTCCATCGGCGGACATCCCAGAAGCGGTGGTCCTCAAAGGCCAGTTCCACCATACGCTCGCGGCGGTAGCGCTCCTGGAAGTTATCCGATCCGGAGAAGAGCGGCATCTGGATGTCGTCGCGGCTGCGAAGTACATTGACGGCCTCGTTGGCGCTCATGCCCAGACTGCCCTTGGCGTCGGCATCACCATAGTAGGCGAACATGGCCTCTGCGTAGTCCAGGTACATCTCCGAGAGACGGAACACAATCCAGGTGTGACGACGCTTGGAGGAGTTGTTGGGCGTCGTGACGCAGCTGCCGTCCACATACTTTTTCAGGTAGTATCCGGTAGGGGTGGCGTTGAACTTGGGCGCGCCGTTGAAGCCGCCCAGGTAGCTCTCGATGACCAGCTTCTGGGCACCGTTGCTGGGCCATTCGTCGCCGTTTTTCACTATGGTAAGGGCAAAGCGGGGATCCAGGCCGTCATAAGGCTTGGCGGCCGTTACATTCACCTCTCCAGGGTGGGTCTCACCAAAGGTCTTACCCGTAGCCTGGTACTCGTAGGCGTCTACCAGCGACTGGGTGGGGCAGTTGCCCGAATTGCCGCCTTCCACGCCAACGGGATAGTTGTCTTTCTCGAAGTCGTTGGACTCTGAACGCTTCACGCCCAGGATAATTTCACTGTTCATGTGGGCCTTGTCTCCCCAGAGATCGGCATACGGGCTCAGGGCAATGCCCCAGCTGGGAGCCAGGTCAATGACCTCCTTGGCAGCCTGGGCGGCCTCCAGCCACAGCTCCTTGTCGCCGGCCTGGTTGAAAAGCGGAGATGCGGCGTACAGAAGCGCTCTGGCCTTGAGAGCCTTGGCAGCAGCACGGGTAGCACGTCCCACTTCCTGGCCGGGCTCGTCGCGGTGGTTGGCGGGAAGGTACTCGGCCACCAGGTCGCACTCGTTCACAATGAAACGGAACACATCCTGGACCGGCGTACGCGTCACGTGGTTAGCCTCCTCGTTGGAGAGAGTGCTCAGCACCAGCGGAACGTCTCCGTAGGTCTTGGCCAGTTCAAAGTAGAAGTATGCGCGCAAGAATCGCAGCTCATAGGGGTAGTAGCCAAACTGCAGCAGGAGATTTTCATACTCGTTGGTGTACTCGTACTCGGAGAGGTCCACTTTGTCGGCCCTTTCCAGATAGGCATGAATTTGGGCAATGGCCCTGTAGGAATTTTTCCACGTATCCGGGAAGGGGTTGGCAGCGCTCCAGCCGCCGTTGTAGAACTTGTGGACGTCGGAGAGGGAACTGGCAAAGTCGGCTTCGTCGGTGGCCGATGCTTTGATGGCCCCGTCAAAGTTGCTCTTGAACTCATTGTAAATCTGAGCATAGACGTCGGAAACAAGACGCTTCACACCGTCTTTCTGGTTCTCGTAGACCCAGTTCTCATCAATCACCGTGGCTTCGTTGTAAGACAGGCTGGAACAGCCGGCGACAAGAGGCAGGCAGGCAATGGCGCTCAGGATATATCTTTTGATTTTCATTTTCTTAGCTATTAAATCAGAATGACACGTTGAGACCCAGGCTTACAGACTTCAGGAGCGGATAGCGGGTAGACAGTACCTCGGCGTCCATCGTTGCCATGGAGTCGTGTGAGAAGAGGTTCTCGCCCTTTACGTAAATCTTGATACCGGAAACCTTGATTTTGGAAAGGACAGAGGTGGGAATCTTGTAGTACACTTCCACGTAGCGCAGCTTGAGGAAGTTGATGTCCCTGTACCAGATGCTGCTGCGCTGGGCGTTGTTCTCGCTCTTCTGGGAAGCCAGGCGGGGATAGAGGGCAGCGTCGCCCTTTACATCCCAGCAGTTGTCGTAGTACTCCCTGGACAGGTTGTTGTGGTCCGACATGACGTTCCAGATGCCGTCTATGCTGCGAATGCTCTTGTACTGGCCGGCGGCACCCTGCAGGGCAGCGCTCAGGCCCACTCCGGCCCACTCTACACCCAGGTTGAAGGAGTAGTTGGTAGCGGGAAGGGAAGTGCCCTTTCCAAGGGAAACCATGTCGAACTCATTGATGACCTTGTCCCCGTTGACATCCTTGTACTTGATGTCGCCGGGACGTACAGCGGAGAATTCCTGCACGGGGCTGGCGGCGATATCGGCCTCATCCTTGAAGAACCCGAGGGCGATGAGCCCTTTGGCGTCGTCCACGGCATAACCGGTCTTGGCCAGATTAGGGAAGGCGGGGTTCTCGATGACGGAGGTAATCTTGTTGCTTCCCAGGGTGAGGAAAGCGCTGGCGTTCACAAAGAAACTGCGGCCAAACTTCTTGTTGAAGCGGGCACCCAGCTCCAGGCCCTGGCTCACCACGGAGGCAACGTCGGCATAGGAAGGCTGGATACCGGCCACCCAGGAGTGCTGGTCTTTGGCCGACACCATAATGTGGCTGCGCTTTTGCCAGAACAGGTCCACGTTGAAGGTGAGTGCGTTGAACAGCGTGAGGTCGGTGCCCAGGTTCAGCTTGGCGGCGGCTTCCTGCGAGAAGTTTGTGGTGGGAAGGCTCTTGAGGAAGAGGCCGCTGCTGGAGGACGTACCCTCGCCGTAGTAGAACTTGCCGTTGGAGTTGTCCCAGTTTTCCAGCCAGATGCCAATTTCCGGCACGTAGTCGTAGTGGAGGATACCGGCCGATGCCCGCAGCTTGCCGTAATTGAGGACGGCCGCATTCGGGTTCACGGCGTAGTTCCAGGCAGCGGCAAACGTGGGCGAAAAGGACCACTTGGCCGGATAGCTGCGGTTGGAACCGTTGGCTGCAAGGGTAAGGTCAAAAATGTACTTGTCCTGGAGGTCGTAGTGGAAGATACCCATGACGTCGGAACGGTAGTAGGTATGGCCCTGACCGTCGGTGCAGTCGGAGTTGTAGTCATAGATGAGGGCGGCGTTGAAGTGGTCGTCGCTGCGGAAGGAGTGGGTGTAGTGCAATCCGGCGGCCAGCTTAGTCCTTCTCCACTGGGTGCTCACGCGATGGGAGAAGGTGAGATTGTTCTCCTTGTTACCCATCACCACTTCCTTCACGTTTTCCTTGTCGCCGATGGCGCCGGTGTAGTACTCGTAGGCATACTGGTGCGCCTTGGAACGCACTTCCTTCATGATGGAGGAGTTGTCGTAGGCCAGGTCGGCGCGGAAGCTCAGACCCTCTGCCAGTGCGCTCAGGTCCTGTTCCAGGGTAGCATCGGCCCAAAGCTGACGCTGATGCGTCTTGAGGTAGCCGGACTCCTGGATCTTGGCCACGACGTTGGCGTCTCCATAAGTCTCGTTACCGCCCCAGTACCCGGAGGAAGTCTTGATGGGGAATGCGTTCATGGGCGTAATGTACACCTGGTTGGTAACCCCGTTGGCGTCCAGGTCATTGGGCATGGCGCTTTCGATGAAGGTACCCAGCATGTGCACGGAGAGCTTGGTGGTGCGGGAGGCCTTGAAGTCCAGGTTGGCCCGGATGTTGGCTTTTGAGTAGCGCAGCTGCGAGGAGTAGTTCTGCTGCTCGGTGCCCTTCAGAAGACCCTTGTCCTGCGTATAGTCAAAAGCCGTGAAGAACTGCATGGCGTCGTTTCCGCCCGCTACAGTGAGGACAGCGTTGTCCTGCGACCCCAGGTTCTTGAAGGCTTCGTCCTTCCAGTTCACGTTGGGATAGAAGTAAGGGTCGGAGCCGTCCTTGATGAGGGCCAGTTCGGCGTCGGAGTAGGCCGGGGTGAGGCCGTCGTTGGCACGGGCCTGGTTCATGGCTTTTGCATACTCGTATCCGTCGGCCATCTGGGCAAACTCGGGGTCAAAAGTGAACTTGTGGGTGTAGCCGGCATGAATCTGCGTCTTCCCGCTCACACCTTTCTTGGTCTTTACCAGGATGGCGCCGTTCACGCCCTTGTGACCCAGGAGGGCCACGGCGGCAGCGTCCTTGAGAACGGTTACGCTTTCTACTTCGCTCACGCTCATCCGGTTGATGGGACGTTCATAGCCGTCCACCAGGATGAGGATGGTGTGCTTTTCATCTGTAATGGCATTTCCATCCTCGCTGTAGGTCTGGATGCCACGGATATTGTAGGTTGCGCCAAAATTCTCGTCACCAACCCAGCCGCCCTTGTTCAGGACGGTAAGGCCCAGCAGTTTTCCATAGAGGGCCTCGGCAAGGGAAACGGCAGAAGTGTGGGAAAGCTCTTCCCCAGAGATGGTCATGGTGGAGGCGGTATTCAGCAGCTCAGAGTGCTGAATGCCGTAGCCCAGGTCCACTGCGGTCTGTGCTTTCGCGGCGAAGGAGCTTGCGAGAATGACAAGCGCCACGCTGAGCATCTTTATTGTTTTGTTCATAAAGCTTCAGTTTTTAGATTAATGCATCACCAACCCGGGTTCTGGAACAGACCATAATCCTTGTTGATCTCTGCGCGCGGGAACGGGGACAGGAGCCACTTGTTGGTCCAGAAGCCAGGTTCCCACCAACGGCGTGCGCCGTAGGTAATGACCACCTTGTCATAGATGAAGTTGGGATAAGGCTCGCCATCCTTGAGGCGGGCGTCGGAACGGGTATCCTTCTGGCCATCGGCGGTCTTTCTCCAGATCTTGATCTCATGGAGAGGCGTCGTGAATTTGTCGATGCACTTGCGGCGGATGATGTCGTAGAGGCGCTCGTCCTCCAGACCCAGCTCGCAGGCGCGCTCGCGCAGGATTTCGTTAATGAGGTTCTCCTTGTTCGTGGTGAGCTGGAGACCGGGGTTCATGACCTCGATCTTGCCCAGACCCACGCGGTCGCGCACCAGGTTAATCTGGTCGCAGGCCTTCTGCAGCTGACCGGTCTCGGCCAGGGCCTCGGCATAGATGAGGTGAAGGTCGGCCATCCGCATGTAGGCATAGTTGGAGGGCTCGTTCTTCATCTTCTTGAAGTCGCGGATCCACTTGAACAGGGCAATGCCAGACTTGAGGCGGTCGGCGCGGAATACGCTGGACGTACTGTTGTAGACGTCACCGCCCTGCCACATGCTCCAGGTAGTTTTGCCGTTGTAATCCTCCCTCAGTTTCTGTACCTGCACCAGCATGGTCTCATACAGACGGGGGTCGCGGTCAACGAAGATATCGATGTTGCCGGGGTTGTCGGTGTTATACACACCGGACTCGTCGGTGTAGGGGTAGTTGCGGCCATCGGCCATGGGGAACATCTCCATGTACTCCACCGTGGGATTCAGGTGACCGGCGTGGGCAATGTTGCCAAAGCCCTGCCAGTGCTGGTCTCCCCATTCCTCCGACTTGTAGGTGGAGTGTACCTCCAGGAGTTTCTCCGAGTTGCCGCGGGTCCAGTAGGCGGCGCGGAAAGCGTCGGAGTAACCGTTGAAGTCGCGGGTGACGGGCTGCACCAGCTTGTAGTAGTCGCCATTCTCCTCGTTTACGCGGAAAAAGTCCTCGCAGGCTGCCACGCATTTGGCCCAGAGTTCGGGCTTGTAACCGCCATACCAGACGGCGTGAATGTCCTGATGCTCCTCTACACGGTTAAACTGCATGTAGGGCTCCACGTCGTTGAACAGCGGGGAAGCGGCATACATGTACAGCTTGGCACGGAGGGCATAGGCGGCGCCTTTGGTAATGCGGCCGGCCTCGTTGTCTACGTCGTCCAGGCGCCAGGGGAAGTTGGGCTCTGCAATGGCGCACTTGAGAAGGCTGTCAATGAAGTTGACCGTCTGCTCCACCGTAGCGCGGCCGCAGGTGAACTGCTCGCCCGTCTCGTAGACGTGGTCTACCAGGGGAAGACCGCCAAAATTCTTGAGACCGTCCAGATAACGGGTAGCCATGATGGTGTAGGTTTCACCCTTGAGGCGGCTCTTTTCCTCCGCCGTCATATCCGGGACGCGGTCCAGGTTTTCGATGAGAATCCATCCCTTGCGGATACCGTCATAGATGGAAACGCTCTTTTTACCATAAGTATTAAAACGGAACTTGTCCTCTTCGTTGTCCTGACCAGCCTCGGTGAGGTTTCCGGGATAGTAGAACTTGTAGGCACCCGACCAGTCGCTGTAGGCGTGGACAATATCCGAGAGCGTCTCGTTGGGACTGGACTGGATCTGGTCCTTGTCAAAGAAGGGACAGCTGATATGGTTGTACAGGTTCCACAGGAAGTAACGGGCATTCTCGGCTTTGCCGAAGATGGTGTCGAGGCTTACATCCACACCGGGAGCCTTGTCCAGAAAAGCATCGCCCACGCTGAAGCGGTCTACGCAGGAGACGGCAGAGCTGAGGCCGACGACAAGGCCTATGATACCTGCAAAGATTGCACTTGATTTTTTCATGGTACCAATTACAGATTAAGTTTAACGCCAAAGTTGATGACGCGGGTCATCGGGTACTTGATGAATTCTCCGTAGGAGCCGCCGTGGCTCTCGGGGTCGTTCGCCTTGAACTTGCTAAAGGTGAGAAGGTTGCTTCCGGAGACATAGAACCGGAGGCCGGAAACGGCCGGCAGGAAGGAAATCTTGCGAATGGTGTAACCCAGCTCAATGTTCTTGAGACGAATGAAGGAAGAGTCGATGAGCCATACGCGGGAGTCCTCGGTGTTGTGTCCGCTGTTGGCGAAGGTGAGGCGGGGCAGGATGGCATCCGGGTTGTCCTCTCTCCAGGAATTGTCGTATACCCACTGCTGCAGGCCGTTGTTGCTGGTGTCGCCAAACTGGGGACGATAGTACCAGTGAAGGCTGCGGTTCACGTTGGTTGCGCCCACCCACAACATGGAGAAGTCAAAGCCTTTCCAGGTGAGGCTGAAGTTGACAGAGGCGTTGTATTCGGGGATATCGGAGAAGCCGATGGCGTGCATGTCGTTGGCGTCAATCTTGCCATCGCCGGTGAGGTCTACGTAAACGCAGTCGCCGGGCTTCACGGCAGCGCCCTGGTCGGGCATGTCGGCTCCATACGCATTCTTGTAGTGCTCCTCGGTGGTGCCGGGCACATAGAACTCGAAGAACTCGTAGCCGAAAGGCTGTCCCACGGGATGTCCTTTCTTGTACAGGTGGTCGTAGTCCTGCTTTACCTCCATCTTGTCCACAACCTCGTTGCGGGCAAAGGTAATGGAAGGAGCAATGGAGTAACGCACCTGACCAATCTTGTCGGTCCAGTTTACGGAGATTTCGTAACCGTGGTTACGAACTTTGCCAAAGTTTACGGAATTGGGTTTCTGGCCCAGGATGGAAGGGAGCGCAGCGTCGTTCTTGACCAGAATGTCCTTGCGGTCTTCGAAGAAGAAGTCGGCGCTGACGGAGAGACGGTTGCGGAAGAACTTGATGTCCATACCCACGTTGTTTTTGACGGCGGTCTCCCAGGTCACGTACGGGTTGCCGGAAGACTCTTCCGTGGCACCGGGCAGGAAGTCCTTGGTGTTGGTACCAAAGTTGGCGCTGCCCCGGCCGTAGCCCTGCTCACGCACCTCGCCTCTATTGAAGATGCTGTAGGTGCCGGGCAGGTACAGGAAACGGGAACTGCCCATGCGGTCATTACCCACGGTACCCACGGAACCGCGGATCTTGAGGAAGGAGATGACTTTTTTCACGGGCTCCCAGAACTTTTCCTCGGAGGGGACCCAGCCCAGGGATACCGACGGGAAGAAGCCGTAACGGCGACCGGGAGCAAAGTTCTCGGAGCCGTTGTAGCCCATATTCACGTCTACCAGATACTTCTGGGCATAGTTGTAAGTGGCGCGGGCCACCAGTCCCACGTAACCAGTGGGGATGTCCTTATAGTTTCCGGAAGGATAGTAGCGCTTGGACTGATTATAGAGAAGCAGACCGCCCACGTTGTGCTTGCCAAACTGGCGGCTGTAGTTGAGGCTGGCCTCGGCATACCAGTTGCGGTCTCCCCACTTGCTCTCGTCGTAGGGAAGCGTATAGGTGGCGCCGTCCTTGATGTACACTTCCTTGCCGTCCTTGATGGTGGCCATGTAAGTGACACCGGTACCGTAGCTGTTCTTGCGGTTCTTCTCCAAGGTGTATTCGGAGTTGTAGGAGCCCTTGAGGTTGAAGGAGAGGCCCTTGGTAATGAAGTCCAGGTTCAGTTTGTACTGGAGGTCCAGGTTGAGGACGCTCTTCTCCTGCTTTACATAGCCCAGGTCGTAGAATCGCTCCAGGCCGTCATTGGTCTTCTCCAGACCGGTAAGGTTGGGGTCGGAGACAATGCGGCGGCCTTCCTCGTCCAAACCGTAGCCAGCCATGGGGGTGGCATCGTGCAGGTAACGGAACAGCTCTGACTCGCCGCCGCCAATGATGTTGCGGCTCTGCAGGCGTCCGCCAATGCTCACGGAGAGGGAGGAGTGCTTGGTAAGGTCAAAGTCAATGTTGGCGCGGTAGTTATAGCGCTTGTACTTAAAGTTCTCCTCGGGGTCTGCGTTGAAGGTCTGGAACAGACCGTCCTGGTTGAACAGACCGGCCGACACGTAGTAGCGGCCCCGCTTGTTGCCGCCCGACGCCGACACATTCACCTGTTCCTGCCAGGCATACGGCTTGAGGATGGTGCTGAACCAGTCGGTGTCGGGATAAATCTTGGGCATGTCGTGGTCGCGGAAGTGCTGGATGGCCTCTTCGCTGAAGCGGAGCTTGTCCTCTGCCACACCGTCACTGCGCTGGGCGTTGTTGTAGGCCGTCGCGTAGGTGTAGGAGTCGGTCATCTTGAGGAAGTGCGTGATGTTCTGGATACCGGCCGATGCGGTAGCACTGATGCGGGCCTTTCCCTCTTCACCGCGCTTGGTGGTGACGAGGATGACGCCGTTGGCGCCGCGGACACCGTACACGGCCGTGGCCGATGCATCCTTGAGGATGGAGATGTCCTGCACGTCGTTGGGGTCAATCTGGCCGAAGGACCGTTCTACACCGTCCACCAGCACCAGCGGCTCGGCGCTGTTGAGCGAGCCAATGCCGCGGACGCGGATAACAGGTTCGTCGTCACCGGGCAGGCCTGAGTACTGAACAGACTGCACACCGGGCAGGCGGCCGGCCAGGGCATTGCCCAGGGATGCGACAGGCGCCTTGATAATGTCGTCTCCGCCAACGTTGGAGACGGCACCGGTGATGGTGACTTTCTTCTGGGTGCCGTAGGCCACCACAACAACCTCGTCAAGGTTGCGGGTGTCCGGCAGCATCCGGATACGCATGACAGGGGATACTTTCACCTCCTGCGTTGTGTACCCGACATAGGAAAAGACCAGTGTCGCGTTGGACGCGACCGAGCTTAAACTGAACGAGCCGTCAAGATCTGTCATGGTACCGGTCTGGGTGTCTTTCACCATGACCGAAACACCAATCAGTGTCTCTCCGGATTCGTCTTCAACCACGCCCTGGACCTTGGTGGTCTGTGCATGGGCGATGGCAGGTATCAGGCACATAAGTGCCATGATAAACCATGTCTTTAGTGAAGCGTTTCTCATGTGGTAGGGTTATATGGTTAGATATTAAAAAAGGTTGTTTCTATTTTCCCATGAGGGCGTCCAGCATGGGGCGGTCGGGTCGCCCTCCTTTTAGAATGCCAAAACTGCCCTTGTAGTCCCAGACGGCGCGGGCAATGCCCAGTTCATCGAACACCTCGTTGATGTCTCTCCACCAGCGCAGGCGGTCGGGAACGGGGGAGGAGTTGATGCATCCGTATTCTCCGCAGTAGACGGAAACGCCGTATTTCTGCGCCACCTTGAGCACTTCCTCAAAGTCGCGGACAAAGGCTTTTTTGTCGTAAACCTGCGCGGCCCAGGAACTGTAACGGGATGCGATTTCGGGAGAAACGGCGGCCAGGTCCTCGGGAAGAACCACGGGACCGGGATAGTGTACACCCCCGGTGTACTCGCGCTCCGCTACCCAGGATGCCTGGTAATGCGTGAGGAGGAAAGGATGGTAGTAGTGGAAGCTGATAAGGATGTTTTTGTCCCCTTCCGGGATGTACAGGTCCTTCACCGTGTCAAAGCTCTGCCAGCGGTTGGAGCCAATTACGAGCATGCGCTCCGGCTCCAGTTTCCGGATTTCATCCACGCAGCGGACCACCAGGCGGTTCCACTGCTCCGGGTCGTCGGCCACAGGCTCGTTCATGAGTTCGTAAGCTACCCATCCGTTGGAGTAGTCTTTGAGCTCGGAGGAGATTTTTCTCCAGCACTCGAAAAAGAGCTCCTGGGCCCTTTCGTCGGTGAAGAGGGGCTTTTCCGCTGCGTTGAAATTGTGTGAGCGCAGGATATGCAGGTCCACAATGGCCCTGAGGTTGTACTGGCGGCACCAGGAAAGGGCGTTGTGCAGGAGCGCGAAGGCCGCTGTGTCCTTGCTGCCATCGGCCAGGAAGATCTGCTCTTCGTCTACCGGGATGCGCACATGGTCAAAGCCCTCGGAGGCAATGTAGGCCACGTCTTTCTCAGTGAAAAAGTGCTCGCGGAACGGGCCTCTGGCCCCGCTCTGGGATAACCAGTGGCTAATGTTTATGCCTTTTGAAAGGGTAAAGGCGGGTTCCCCGGCGCTGCATGTCTGCACGGCAGCCAGTCCCAGGGCAAGAAGAATAACAGATAGTTTTTTTAATGTCATTATGAGTAAGTTTATTTTTTCATGAGGATAGTGAGGATGTCCTGCTGCGTTACGTTGCCGTCCTTGTCGGCAAACCCGTAGGAGTGGTTGAATTCCCACCAACTGTAGGCAATCCCGTACTGGCGGCACAGGTCCGTGACGTCCTGTACCCAGTTGTTCCGGTTCACCTTTCCGCAGTTGGACAGGCAGCCAAACTCGCCAAGGTGCAGGCGGATCCCCTTCTTGCGGGAAAACGTGATGGCATCCTTCCACCAGTTTTCGATGACGGACTTGTCGTAGTTCCTGTAATAGGGCTGTACCAGGGTTTTGTCTTCGTCGCTCAGTGCATTGTACTGGGCGTCGGGGAACAGTTTTCCCGGGTAAGTGAGGTCCAGGTTCAGGTTGGCAAATTTGTTCCAGCTGGCCTTGTAGGCGGTCATCAGGTGCGGCTCGTAGAAGTGCATCTGGATGATGAGGTTGGGGTCTCCGTCCGGAAGATCCATCTTGCTCACATACTTGTAGCCGCCCCAGCGGTTGGCTTCAATCACCAGCACGCGGTCTTTGTCTGTTTCGCGGATTTGCGCAATGAAGCGGTTGTAGAGCTCGTTCCACACTTCCGGGGTGGGAGCCACGGGCTCGTTGAGGAATTCGTAGGCCAGGTGGTCGGGGGAGTACCCCTTCATGGCGCCGTCTATCTTTTTCCACATGTCCAGAAGGTGCTCCTGCTCAGCGGCATCCGTCCACAGCGTATTGGTTTCCTTCTCATTAAAGTGGTGGGAACGGATAATGTGAAGGTCCAGAAGGACGCGAAGACCGGCGGCCTCGCAGTAGTCTACCGTTCTTTTCACAAGGGCCAGGCATTCGGGGTCCAGCTCTCCCGCGGCGTTGAACAGCTGTTCCTCGTCTACGGGAAGGCGGATGTGGTCAAATCCCATGGCGGCAATCTTCTCAATATGGGATTTCTTGATGGCGTTGTCGCGGTCGGTTCCGCGTTTACTGGACTGGGACAGCCAGTTCCCTATATTTACCCCGCGATGAATGTCAAACAGGGGCTTGTCCAAAGGGTCTGTAACCAGCACCACGGCTTCTTTGACGGCCCTTCCGCTGCGGTTGGACACCTCCAGTCGCAGGCTGTGTTCACCGGCGGCATCGGGGGTATACATGAACTCTTTTCCGCGGGCCTTCTCGGTGCCGTCCAGGTACCAGACAGCCGTAGAAGTGGCAGATGGAGTATAAAGGACAGAGAGTTTGAGGGTCGTTCCCAGCTCCACATGGAACGTGGCGGGATTTCCTTCGGGCCAGGGGCCGATGATCGTGGGAAAGTCCTCCCTGTCGTCTCCCATGGAGGCGCTGGAAGAGCATCCTGCGATGGCCAGCAAGGCAGCGAATACTATGGTTAGAAGTAGTGTGTGTGTTTTGAACATGGCACAAATGTAGGAACAAAGCCTGCAGGCCTTGTTCAAAAACTGACATTTGCATGTTCAAAAACTTCCGTTCCTTCCAGAGGAGCCTCAGCGCCTATTCTTCGGGCTTTCTGGGCAGGACTTTGCTGGGGGAGGTGCCGTAGAATTTCTTGAAGACGGTGCTGAAATACCGTACGTCCGAGAAGCCGCAGAAGCCCGCAATCTCGGTCACGGACATGTGGCCTTCCTTCAGAAGTGCCTTGGCCTGCTTCATGCGGATCTCGCGGATAAAGTCGTTGGGTGCCACTCCCAGGAGTTTCCGCGTTTTCTCATACAGGAGCGTCCGGCTCATGGCCACTTCCGTGCACAGGTCGTTCACGGAGAAGTCGCTGTTGGAGAGATTCTCCTCCACGGCCTTGGCCATTCGCTGCAGGAACAGGCTGTCCAGGTCGGACTGCTGCGGGTGCGCCTCCTGCGGGTCCGGCTTCTTTACGTTCATCCGGGACATGTAGTAGGAGTGGAGTTTCTTGCGGTTTTCGAAGATGCCGTGAATCTTGGCCTCCAGGAGGTCCAGGTCTACGGGCTTCGTGAGGTAGGCATCGGCCCCTCCGCTGAGCCCCGTCACCATCACTTCCTTGTCGGAAAGGCCGGAGAGGAGGATGACCGGAATGTGGGAGGTCTCAATGTGGCCCTTGATCTGGCGGCACAGGGCATCTCCCTGCATACCGGGCATCACAATGTCGCTGATCACAAGGTCTACGCTGTGTTCATGCAGGATGCGCAGGGCATCTTCGGCCGTTGGAGCATCCAGTACATTGTGTTTGTCGGAGAGGGAATGCGCGAGGAATTTCCTGAGCTCCCCGTTGTCCTCCACCAGGAGGATGGTCTCGCGGCTCGCCGAATGGCCGGTGGCGGAAACGGCTGCCGTCACTTCCTCCGGGGCGGACACTTCCTTTGCGGGCAGGGTGAGGATGAAGGTGGAGCCTTCTCCGGGCGTGCTGTGGAATGTAAGCTCGCCGCCCAGCTTGTGTACGGCGGTGTGGGAGAAAAACAGGCCGATGCCGTTCCCGGGGATGCCCTTCTCGATGGCATTCTTCCCGCGGTGGCTGAAGCGGAACAGCTTCTCGGCGTCGTCGGCGCTGATGCCGATCCCCGTATCGGCCACCACCAGCCTTACCTCCTTCCCCCGCTGCGACAGCCGCAGGGTCACGCCCCCCTCAAAGGTATACTTGACGGCGTTGGAGACCAGGTTGTTCACCACGCGGGCCAGGAGTTTTCCGTCGGTGAGGATGCAGTAGCGGCCCGGTTCCATATCCACGTTCAGGTACAGCCCCTTCTCCTCGGCCATGAGCCGGAAGTCGTACTGTACCATATTAATATAATGGGCCAGGTTGAAGGGCTCCATGCCGGGCTTTCTTCCCGCCGCGCTGAGCTTCCCCATTTCCAGGAGCTGGTTCACCATCCCGTCCAGGTGCTTGACGTTGTTGCGGGCGGTAGCCAGGAGGTACCGCTTTTCGTCGGGGACTTCCTGCCCGTCCATGAGCTTGTCCAGCTTTTCGAGGGGGGCCGATACCAGCGTGAGCGGGGTGCGGATGTCGTGCGCCACATTCGTGAAAAAGCCAATCCTTTCCTCGAACCTTCGTTTTTCCAGGGCGTGGTTGTAGTTGAACAGCGCCAGGAGCGCGAGGATGGAGGCCATGAGCACGTAGAAGACAATGGCGTACCACTTGCGCCAGAATACCTGGTCGGCCACGATGGAAACCGACCGGCCGGCGAAACTCCCGTCCTTGCGGATCTCTCCTCTCACCTCGAGCAGATACTCTCCCGGGGAGAGGTTGTCCACCTCGATGACGCGGTCCGGCCCTACCGGGCGCCACTGGTCGGAGGACCCCCTGAGACGCCAGTACAGCCGGGCTGCATGCTGGTTGTACAGGTCGTCGGTGCTGACACCGAGCCGGAACGAGCGGGCCCGGTAGGGGAGTGTGAGCCGATGGAGATTATCCGGCGAGCCTGTCACCTTCTCGCCGCCCACCTGGAGCTCGCTGAAGCAGATGCGCGAGAAGTCCGGGCGCTGCATCTGGCGCAGTCCCGGGATGACCACGGCGCCCCTGCTGCCGCCGAACGCCACGTCTCCGCTTGAGAGGAGGCACGACGAGGCAGGGAAGAACTCGTCGCAGTAAAGGCCCTCGCTGCGGTCGAAGGAGGAAATCACCTTACGGGACTGGAGGTCCAGCATGAAGATGCCGGAATTCTCCGTAGACGCCCAGAGCCGCTGGAGCGTATCTGTTTCCAGCCCCATGATGTAATTGGAAGGCAGTCCGTCCTGCGTGGACAGGCGCAGGAGGGAACCGTCCGTGAGACTATAGCACAGAAGGCCGCCGCCGTCGGAACCTATCCACACTTCCTGCCTTTTTGCAGAGTAGGACAGGCTGTTGACGGCCGCCGTGACGACAGACCGGCTTTCCCCGCTCCGGGGGTTCAGGATGAAAAGACCGTCGACCGTCCCCACGAGGAGCGTGTCCCGCGAGACGGGGAGAATGTCCATTACCCTTCGCAGCGGATACTGCCGGCGGCCGGGTTTGCCCCCTGCCGGATCCACGCGTGCAAGGTCAAAGTTGAGGCCCCCGATCCAGATTTTGCCATCGGCATCCTTGACGATGGAGAAGATGCAGTCCTGCTCCTTTCCCGCGGTGAGGGGCGGCTGGAACTCGGCCTTCCCGGTGCGGGTATCCAGCCGGTACGTGCCGGTGTTGTACCCGCCGCACCAGATGAAGCCGTCGTCGTCCATGGCGAGGGTGAGGAAGCCGCCGCCCTTGTCCAGGTACTTGCGCAGCTGTCCCGTCCGGGGGTCATACTGGCCGATGGCCGAGTTGAACGCCATCCACAGGCTGCCGTCCCGTCCTTCGTGGATGCCGTGCACGAAGTTGGCCGATACTACTTTCTCGTTGGGGTCCCGGATGAGGTAGCTGTCGGAGTCCTTGCGAAGGAGCGTGACCCCGCCGCGGTAGCTGGTGACCCAGATGTTCCCTTCATCGGCCAGGACGCAGTAGACGCTGGACGTGGGGATGGAGAGTTCCCCCTCGGGAACCATGTCGGTGGCGAAGAGCTCGGCCTTCGATGCGTCCCGGGGACAGATGTAAACGCCGGCACCGTCACAGCCGATGAGGATGTGTTCCCCGTCCAGCGGGGCGAAGGAGCGCACGATGGCGTGCGAGAGGTCTCCGGCAATGGGACTCAGGACGCCCCGCTCGTATTTCCAGGCCCCGCGGCCGTCGCTTCCCACAAGGAGTCGGCCCTCTGCGGCATCGACCAGGATGCACTCTATGTCCAGGCCGGCGGCTCCGGCGATGCGCTCCGACAGCTGGAGGTCATAGGTAAGGATATAGAGGCCGTCGGGGCCGCCTGCGACCAGGCGGTCGGCTGCATAGGGTGCGGCCGTCTTGATGGAGTGGCCCTTGAGGCCCTCGTGCCGCAGTTCTCCCGTCCTGGCGTCAATGCAGTAGATGCCGTCGCTGGTCGATGCATAGAGACGGTCGTCTATCTGGAGAATTCCGCTGAGAATGGGGCCTGCCCCCACGGACGGGAGCGAAAGGCAGAACTCGAAGCTGTCTCCCTCCGCGTTGAAGCGGTACAGGCGGCCGGTGTCGGTGAAGGCCCATAGCGTGTGGGCGCCGTCCGTGTAGATGGAGATCTTCTGGCCGTCCTCCGGGAGGCGGATGTCGTCCCTGAACAGGGAGTAGCTTTTGACCGAGAATCCATCGTAGCGGTCTATGCCCTGGCGGGTGGCCATCCACATGCAGCCGTCCTGCCATTTGACAATATTATATACTATATTACTGGAGAGGCCCTCCGATACGCCAAGGTTATAAGGGTAGTATCCCGTGGCTGTACGGGCCGATGCGCTGGTAATCAGCAGGATAAAGGAAAAAGTGAGAATGGCGGTCTTCAGGAGCCGCCCGGTTTCTTTGGTTAGCATGCACAAACTTACAAAAAAAACTTAGAAAAGTTTTGCGGATTCAAAAAAAGTTCATACCTTTGCAGTCCTTTCAGCAGGTGAAGGATTCACAGAGCGCCGATATAGCTCAGTTGGCCAGAGCACGTGATTTGTAATCTCGGGGTCGTGGGTTCGAATCCCTCTATCGGCTCAAAGGAGCTTTGAAATATTGAAAAGCAAATTGGGAGGTTCGCATAGTGGCAATTGCGGCGGACTGTAAATCCGCTCCCTCAGGGTTCGGTGGTTCGAGTCCACCACCTCCCACAAAACTATTTCAAGCGGAAGTAGCTCAGTTGGTAGAGCATCAGCCTTCCAAGCTGAGGGTCGCGAGTTCGAACCTCGTTTTCCGCTCCAAAACATAAGATAAGCCGGTGTAGCTCAGGGGTAGAGCGCATCCTTGGTAAGGATGAGGTCATGAGTTCAATTCCCATCACCGGCTCTTTTTTTGGGTTTATGCCCTTTTGAAAGCAACAATTGTTTAAACAATAATAAAACTATGGCAAAAGAAACATTCCAGAGAACCAAACCGCATGTCAACATCGGTACTATCGGCCACGTTGACCACGGTAAGACCACCCTCACCGCCGCCATTACCAAAGTGCTCGCAGAGCGCATTGCCGGTAACGCCGACAAGGTGAAGTCCTTCGACCAGATCGACAACGCCCCGGAAGAGAAAGAGCGCGGTATCACCATCAACACCGCTCACGTTGAGTACGAGACCGAGAAGCGTCACTACGCTCACGTTGACTGCCCTGGCCACGCTGACTATGTGAAGAACATGGTTACCGGTGCTGCCCAGATGGATGGTGCTATCCTCGTTGTGGCTTCCACCGATGGTCCTATGCCTCAGACCCGTGAGCACATCCTGCTCGCCCGTCAGGTTAACGTGCCTAAGATCCTCGTCTTCATGAACAAGGTAGACCTTGTTGAGGATGAAGAAATGCTCGACCTCGTAG
>JAEEGK010009188.1_pt1 | contig 23159 bp, 16 predicted proteins | sample 8958771 | NCBI WGS metagenome assembly JAEEGK01 (sample SAMN16246547, study PRJNA631951) | gut metagenome | biome: gut microbiome; feature: rumen; material: SC-attached | host: Bos | place: Iran: Karaj | collected 2018-10 | reverse complement strand
AAAAAAATAATAAAAAAATTTTATTATTTTTTGTAAATTATTAAATTATATTTTAATTATCTTTTATTAATATTTTTTATAATTATAATAATTAAATATTATAATAAATTTATTACTTTATTTAATATTTATTTTTAATTTATAAATATATTTTTACATTAATAAAAATATTTTTTTAAAATAATTAAAATAATAAATATATGGAAGTTGAAATTAGACAAAATAATAATAATATTTCAAATAATGATAATCCCGAATTAAAATTAAAAAATAGTCCTAAAAAAACACCAACAAAAAAAAAAAATTCAAGCCGTCATCGGACAAAAAATATTGGAAATTTTATTTTAGGAGAAAAATTAGGTGAAGGAACATTTGCAACAGTTCGTTTAGGAACACATATATTAACAGGAGAAAAAGTGGCAGTTAAAATATTAGATATGCAAAAAATTTTACAAGAAACAGATAAAGCTCGTATAGAAAGAGAAATAAAGATATTAAAAGTATTACGTCATAGTAATATAGTTCATTTATACAGTGTTAATCAAACATCAAATTCAATTTATTTAGTTATGGAATATGTAGCAGGAAAAGAATTATTTGATTATATTATATTAAAAAAGAGATTACAAGAAATGGAAGCTTGTAAATTTTATCAACAAATTTTATCTGGAATTGAATATTTATCAAAAATTAGAATAGTTCATCGTGATTTAAAGCCAGAAAATTTATTATTAGATCAAGATAAAAATATAAAAATTGTTGATTTTGGATTAAGTAATATGTATCCAAATAATGAATTATTATCAACTGCTTGTGGTAGTCCATGTTATGCTGCACCTGAAATGATAGATGGGAAAAAATATATAGGTTATTTAGTAGATATATGGAGTAGTGGAATTGTTTTATATGCTATGTTATGTGGTTATCTACCTTTTGAAGATTCAGATAATGATATTTTATATTCAAAAATATTAAGTGGAAAATTTAATATTCCTAATTTTGTTTCAGAACCTGCTAAAGATATATTAAGAAAAATATTAAATGTAAATCCTGAAAAAAGATATAATATTGCTCAAATTAAAAAGCATCCTTGGTTTAATATTATAAACCCACAAATTAATATGAGTGAAGGATTATTATTAAATAAAATTGTTATTCCTATTGATGAAGATTTAGTTGATAAAATGGGAGAATATGATTATAATAAAGATGAAATAAGAAAAAATATTTTAACAAATAAACATAATCATATTACAATAACTTATTATTTATTATTAAAGAAAAAAATAAAAAAAGGTTTAGAAAGTGTTGGTGATTTGAAATCTAATTTATTTAATAATTATATAAAAGATCCAAGTAATTTTTTAAGTATGTATGATTATAATATAGAAAAAGTTGTAAGAGAAAGAGCATTTAAAAAGCCTTTAATAATTGAAAATAAATTAGAAGAAGAAAAAACTATTGAACCTATTTCTAATAACAATGATTTAAATGATATGAATAAAACTAAAAAAAATAATGAAGATGAAGAAAAAATTAAAAATTTAAATATAGAAGAAGAAAAAAAGAATATTGATTTAGAATTAAAAAATTTAGAAGAACAAGTAGAAAAAGAAAAAAAGAATATTGAAAAAATAGAAAATATTGAAAAAAATATTGATAATCCAAATAATAATAAAAAAAATTTAGAAATTCAAACAGAAGAAATAAATTTAGAAAATTTAAATAATAATAAACCCAAATTCACTCATAAAAAAGCAGCAACTTCTATTCATAATAGTAGTAAAACAAATAAATTAAAAACTGACGGAAATATTAATCAAATGAAAAATAAAAATAAAGAAAATAATATAAATAAACCACCTAATAAAACAAAAAATGCCATAGAAAAAATAAATTTAATTAATTCAATTGCAGATTCAAAAACAAATAAAATTAAAAAAATATCTAATTTAAAAACTGAAAATATTAATAATAATAATAAAGAAAAAATTAAAAATAATAAAATAAATACAATTAAACCTCCAAATAGTGCAAAAAGAAGAAAAAATAATAATCCAAAATTATTACCAAATGAAAAAAATAATAATAGAGAAAAATTAAATACAACACTTAATCATAATCATAATTATAGTTTACATTTAACTGAAAATGAAAAGAAAAATACAATTAATAATAGTAATATTAACAATAAAAAAAAAGAAATTAATAATTTAAAAGCAAATTCAAAAAATAAACAAATTCAAAATAAAATTAAAAAAATTAGTAATATATCAAATAATATATTAAAAACTGAAAATAATATTAATAATTCAGCAAATAAAAAATTAAATTCATTTAGAAATAACGTAATTGAAAAAAATAAAAAAATTTTATCAAAAAATACAAGTGAAAAAAAATTAAATAAAAGTAAAATTGAAATGAATACTTTAAATTTACATAAAAAATTAAATAGCACAGTAACAGATAAAAATAAATGGGTAAAAAATCCAAAAATAAATTTAGATAATAATAATGAAGAAGATAATAATAAAAAAAGAATAGTTTCTCAATCTGTTTCACATAAAACAAGAACATATAATAATTTAATAAATTTAAATAATACATTTAATAGCAATAATTCTTTTTTAGGTAATAAAAATGAAGATAATAATAACAAAGAAAAAAAAAATGATTATAAAAAAATTAATGTTTTATTTACAAAAAAAGAATTATTTTATAATTCAAAAAATAGAACAAATTCAGCTAAAAAAGATAATAAATTTTTCAATACAAGTATTTGTTTTGATAAATCATTTGAAGAACCAAAAAATGAAAATAGTAATGTAATGAAGACTATTGAAGATTTAGGTTCAATTTTAGAAATTGAAGATGAAAATTATAATAAAGAACTAGAAAAGAAAAAAAGAGATATGAAATATTTAAAAATGAAATCAAAAAATAAAAAATTTGATATTTATAGAGTAAGAGATTATGAAGAAAATCATATTAAACCAAATAATTTTTCTCCAAATAAGTCACCTAATTCAGTTTATAATACAGAAAGAAATAATAAATTAAATAATTTTAAATTAGAAAATATTCCTGAAAATAATAGTAATAAAGATATTTTAATATCAAATGAAAATAAAAATGATAAAAAAGAAAAAACAAAAAATATTACAAATAATGAAAAAATAATTGAATCACCTTTTGATTTATCATTAATATTTAAAATAAATGATATAATTAAATTAAGAAATACAATAAAAAAAGAAATTGAAAATTTAAAAATATATGTTAAAATAAATTTAAAAGAAAATAAATTAAATTGTAAAAAAAATGAAATTCCTTTTGATATAGATTTTAAAAAATTACAAGATGGTGATAATTTTTATATAATTAAAATAATTAAAACAAAAAAAAAGGTAAATGAAAAAGAGTATAATGAATTATTAAAATCCATTTTAAATAAAATAAATATATAATATATGTATTATTAAATGTTAATATAAATTTTGAATTGTGAAATATTATGATTTTTAATTAAGTTTATAAAAGTAATATTATTTTATTTCAATATATTTTTATTTATTAATATTATTAATTATATAATAATAATAATTAATTTAATATATAAAAAATTAATTATAAATAATATTAAAAAACTTTTTCATTTAAATTAGGACTTAAATTTTCATTTTCTTTATTTAAAATTTTCATTTGATTTTTTTGTTCAAAAGGCGAACTTGGTTCTTCATTAGTAATAATTTCAGTTTTTTCATTAGTTAATATTTTTTCTAAATATTTCCCATGAATTATTAATAATTCATGTCCCATTTTTAATCTAATGTTAAATGACCATGCTATTTTTGCAAAATAAATATTTATTAATAAAATACCTACACTATAACCAAAATAAAAACTAAATGAATTGCATGAAGAATAATAATAACATGAATGATTATTTTTATAATCATAAAATTCCATTATTGGTAAAATTATTAAAAATGCTATTCTATAATAATAATAATATTGAGAATATTTTTTATTTAAATTATTAGATAATCCCATCGAAATTACTCCAAAAAGACATGTACAAACTAATAATATTATATCAATTAAATCAATTGAATTATATGAATTATAAAATATTATTATAAAAATTATAAAATCATATAAAGAACATATTCTAATTGCATTTTGTAAACTCATATTTTGATAAAATGCTGTACTTTGTACTTTCATAGAGAAACAAAATAAAAATTTTTCTTTTATTTGTGAATGTATTAAGGATTTAAATTGATCATCATAAATTAAAGGACGAGTCATTATTAATTATTTTTATTATTAATTTATTTAATTATTTAAATTTTATTTATTTAATTTAATATATAATTTAAAAAATTAATAAAATAAAAAAATAAATTATTAAATAATATGAGTAATGATATAAAAAATATTGTAAAAGAACATTATGAAAAAATGAATGATAATATTTATTTTGAAAGTTATAATAAAAATAATAATTTTAATAATGATTTAGAAAATAATAATAATTTAAAATCTTATTTTTTTAAATTTGATTCAAAACCAGAATATTTATTTAATAATTTTTATGAACAAATTGAAATATTTTATAAAAATTTTAAAATTTATTTGTTTATTAAATCTAATTTATTAAATATTTATGGTGGATTTACAAACTTTTATACTAAGAAAATTGATGAAAATAAAAATGAATATTTTGTAAGTAAATATAACAATAATAAAACATGGGAAAATCCTTTTATAATTTTAATTTGTTTAATTGATAATATGATTAACCCAGATTTAATTCCTATAATTATAGAAAGTGAAGAAAATAATTATATTAAAATAACATTTTCTAATAATAATATATTATATATAGATAAAATTAATAAAAAAGTAATTAATGAAAAAAAAATTAATAATAAAAAAAATAATAATGTTTCATTATCTAAAAACAATAATAAATTAGAAGAAGATAATAAAAAAAAATTATTAACAGAAATTAAAAAGGATGAAATTATTAATAAAAATGAAATTAAAAATAATTATAATTTAAATGAATCAACTTATAATTTAGAAAATATAGAAAAAGACTTTTTTAAATTATTAAAAGACAAAAAAATTCAAATGAATGATTCATATAATTCAATATTAGAAAAAATTAAATATGATCCTATTTATAAAAATATTCAAAATTCTGATTTAAAAAAAACTTTATTTAATAAATATATAAATAATTTAAAAAAAATTTCAGAGGAAAATAAACTTTTAATTAAATCTAAAAAGAAAAATATTTATAATTATAAATTATTCTTAAAATCATTATTAGAACAAGGAAAAATAACAAATTCTACTACTTTTACGGATTTTTCTGATGAATATGAAAAAAATGAAGTATTTCAAAATATTGATAATCAAGAACGTGAATTAATTTTTAATGAATTAAAATCAAAATTAAAAAAAATATATGAAGATAAAAAATCTGAAAATTTATTTAAATATAATAAATTTATAGAAAAAAATTTTCCAATTAATTTAATTACAAATAATACTACAGAAGAAGAAATAAAAAAAATATTAAAAAAACAACCTGAATATTTAATGATTCCATCAAAATCTGAAAGAAATAAAATAATATTAGATTATTTAAATAAAGTCAAAAATTTAAAACAATTTAATAATAATATCATAAATTCAAATTTAGAAACTTTAGAAAACAATTATAATAAAATAAATTTTAAAAAATTACTTGAATCTAAAATAAAAACCGAAATAACATATGAAGAAGCAATGAACAAATTAAATAATTTTGAAGAATATAAAAAAATTATAGATGAAAAAGAAAGAATTGAAATCTATAAAGATTTTTTATTTAAATTAAAAGAAACACATAAAATGGAGTTTTCAAATTTATTAGAAGAAAAAATAGGATTAAATCAAGAAATAAATTGGCCTGAAGCACAACATATGTTACAAAATGATATTAGATATAGAAATGTTCAATCAAAAGATAGAGAATTATTATTTAATAAATTTAATGAAAATATATATAATAGAATTTTAAGTGATTTTGAAAATTATGTTGAACAAAATCCAGATTTATTTAATAAAGATACAATTTTAGAAGGAAAAGAATATGAAAATTTATTAAATAAAATAAATGTTGAAGATTGTGTAAAAAGAATAAATAAATTTCCAGATAAAAGAGATAAAATAATAAGAAATAAAGTAAAATCTGAAAGACATAAATTTTATAAAGATAAAAAAAAAAATAAAGATGATAAATTTTTAAATAAAAAAATTAAAAGAAATTTATATGAAGATTGGAAAAAAGGAGAAGTTATATAAATAAATTTTAAATTTTTAACTAATAAAATACATGATTATTTAAATTTAATTATAATTATAAATTAATTTAATTTTTTTATTACCATTTTATCACCTTTTTTTGATAAAATATTTAATGTTTTTTTATCATATGGAATATCAATACAACCTATTTCAAAATCATCAATTTTAAATAAATATTGTTTTTTCTTTAAGGAAGGTATTTTAACTACTTTTATTGAATTAATATTACATATGTAAATCAAATAACTTCTTTGTAGATAATTTGTATAAATTAAAGGATTTTTAAAATATTTTTCTTCAATTTGTTCAAATAATTTCCAATCAAATAAAAAACTTTTAATTAATTGGTCTTTTTGAGAATAAATTATTAAAGATGGAATTGGGAAATTTATAATAAAAGCATAATCAATTGAAATTTTTTCATTAAATGTATGTACAATTTTTCCTTCAGGAAAGGTATAAATATTTATATAACCATCAATTCCACAAGTAGTAAATAAATTTAAATCTTCATTATAATAAATATGATTTATTTTATCATAATGATTTGAATTAATATATTTAATTAAATTAATTTTTGAATTATTATATTCATATAAAAAAATATTACCATTTATATCACCCATAATAATGAAATTTTTATATAGTTCAACTAAAAATAAAGCAGATATTATAGAACAATTTATATTATAATTAGATGAAATTAATTTGTTATTAATAGTATCATTTGAAATAGTAGTAATTAAATTATTTTCTAATCCTCCTATTATAATTAATGATAAATCATTAGATATTGCAATATGATTATTTATAATAGATTTTTCATCATTTGATTTGAAAAAAAAAGAATTAATATATAAATTTAAATCAAATATTTTTTCATTATAAAATAAATATTTTGCATTTATAAATAAATTACTTTTATTTAATGTTTTAAGTTTTAATATAGAATATTTTTCAATATTTATTTGATTATTAAAAGTAATATTAGTATTAATTTCTGTTACAAACAAATTATTTATTTTGTTTTTAATATTTTTTTTTTCAAATTCTTTATTAAATAATTGAATTGGTACAAATCCAGATTCAATATAAAAATTTATTTTATCTATATTATAAAATTTTATATTATTATTCATATTATTTAAATAACTTTCAGGTTGATAAATATTTTTTAATTTTATTGCATTTTTTCCTGTTTGATCTTTTCCAAAAATTAAATCAATCCATTTATTTATTTTTTTACTTACATTTTCACTTTCTAAAGTTTTCATATTTTTTATAATTGGCATTACATTTAAATTATTATTAATCAAACCATTATCATATAAACTACATAAATAAAAATTTTCAGGAATTATTTCATAATCTGATGAATAAATTAAATTATTCGAATCACTTGTAGTATCTTTTGTAATATTAAAAAATGATTGTCTTTCAACTTCATCTAAATCAAAAACAGAATCTTGAAAATTATTTATATCATATAATGATTTAGTTTGTATAGCAAAAGGATTTATTTTACTTAATAATTTTTTAACATTTTCATAATTTGAGTAATTTTTATATGTACCTTTTATATTAGAAGAATTATTATTTAATGTTTTTTCTAAATCTCTTTGAGTTATATTTTCATTATTATCAATAATAAATAATAATGGAAAAATAAAATATTGATATAAATTAAGTAAAGTTCTATTTGACATTAAATTTAATACAATTAATAAAAAAAAATTACTGAATTCAAAATTTTTCCATAAAGAAATAATTTTACTTAATTTAATACTATCTTTTTCAATGCATTTCAATAAATTATAATGAATATGATTTTTATTGTAATATCCGACGATATTATTAGAATGACTATTACAATCATTAATAAAAGAAAAAATATTATCTTTTAAATTATCAATAATATATTTTATAGTATAATTAAAACATTTTTCTCCAGAATTTCCATTAAAATTAAAAAAGTAAATTTTACCATTATTTAAATATATTTCCAATGCACTTTTTTTATAAGTAAAAATCTTAGGAAAAATATATGCAATTTTATTAATTTCAATTTCAACATATTTATTCAAATCATAACTTAAATTTTCTTTACATATTTCAACACCTTTACAAAAATTATTACAATTATCAGCATTAAAAATTAATTTTTGTTTAATTAATTGTAGTTTTCCTCTAATATGTCTATCTATTTTAATCAAACAACATTCAAATATATGTTCTCCAAATATATACATTTTTTTTATATATAAAGGAGAAAAAGTATTTGGTAATATTAAATTTTCTTCTTCATTATATATATTATTATTAATTTTATATTTTGATAGATATTTTTTAAAATCAAAAATAGGATAATTAATTAACCTTTGAAAATTTGCATTAATATAATTTAATAATTTGTAATTAAATTGTTTAATTGAAATTAATTCTAATATCCAAATATTATCAAAACTATAACATAATTTTAATAATTTTTGATAATTATGGATTTTTTTATTTTTTTCTTCAGGATTTAATAAATTATTTGAAAATTCAAAATTTTTATTTATTATTGAATTATCATATTCTAGATATTTAAATAATAATTTTGATACAAAATTTTTATCATCAAATTTATTTTGGAATTCATTATAAGAAAATAATCTTAAACATTCAGTACAAAATTCGATTTTATAAGAAGAATGAACATATTTAAATGTATTTTCAAATAAATTTATTAATTTATCATTAAATAATAAATTTGGATATTCATTTAAATATAAAAATAAAATATCAAAAAAATGAGATGTTATAAAATTTTTGGCATTATTTAATATTTCAACTGAAAAATAATTTAATATTATATTTAGAATATTATAAAATATTTCTCCATTATTTTCTTCTAATATAAAATTATTATAATAAAATATATCCAAAATTGGAATAAAAAATTTATATCCTCCAAATTCTTCAATTTTATTAAAAATTGAAATTTTAAAAGGTAAAACATTTTTTGTAAAAATTTCATAATTTCCAAAATAATCATAAAACTCAACATTTATTTCTAATAAAATATTTTCTACAATTTTTTTTGGAATTATATATAAAATTTTATTTTTATTTTCTTCATAATTATTTAATAAATTATCTTCTATCAAATTCATTTGATTATCTAATATTTGATTATAAATTCTAGTTAAGTGACCATTAAAAAATAAAATAGAATAAACTTTTCCAACAAAATCTTTAAAAAAATTCATTTTAATAATTGATGAATTTTTATCATTATAATAATTATTACTATTAAAAATTTTTTCTATTTTGTTATTTCCATATAAAAATAATATTTTTTTATATTCAAAGGATATTAATATAAATATTTTTATATCATTATTAATATTTTTAACAGAATTAAAATTTAATATTGTTTTAATATTATCATAATAAAATATAAATTCATTTGATGATTTATAATATTCTAATTTAATTTCAATATTATTTGAAATTAAAAAAGAAAATATACAAATTGGAATATTTTTTTTAATATATTTATCATCAAAATGAAAATAAAATGAAATATAATTTGAAATTTTTATTTCTTTTATAACACTAAAATTTGAATCTTTAGACATAAATAAAAAAAAGCTTTTCTGATGAATGTAATTTGTATTCCACAATAAATTTAAAATATTAAAATATTTTTTTATTTGATTTATTTCATCAGGAGTAAATTTATAAATTACCTTTAAATTATTTATTTTTTCTTTATTTTCATTATTTTCATTATCTTCTTTATTTTCATTATTTTCATCATTTTCATTATCTTCTTTATTTTCATTATTTTCATCATTTTCATTATTTTCATCATTTTCATTATCATTATTTTCATTATCACATAAATATCTATGATTGTTAATAAATTTTGCAAATAATTGAATAAAATAAATTACATATTTTTTTTGATAATAAAACAATTCAATAAAATTATTAATTTCTGATAATATTAAATTATTCATTTCTTCATTATTTGATTTATCTAAATAAAAAGTAATATAAAATTTAAATAATTCAAAAATTTCATCAAAAAATTCTAAATTTTGTTCTTTAATTTTTTTTTCGAATTCATTAATTTTTTGATAATTATCTTCAGATTTTAATTTTTGTATTAAATTTAAAGAAGAAAAAATAAATAAATCATTTAATTTTATTTTGTTTATTAAATTTGGAAAATATATAATTTTATATTTTTTATTTATTCTAATAAAAATTTTATTAAACAAATTTCTTTTTAAAATATTAAAAAAATTAAATGTAATATCATCAAATGCCTCATCAATACCGATATTTAATTTAGCTGAAGTTTCAAAAAAAATTAAATTTTCTTCTTTGCAAAAATTTTTTATTTGTTCAGTTTTTATTACTCTATCTTTTCCTAAATCAATTTTATTAGCAATAATATAAAGTAAAACTGTGTTCAAATCAACAATATTTTTTAAATTATTTATCCAATTACTTAAAGAATTAAATGAATTTATATTTGTCACATCAAAAACTAAAAAAATTCCATCAACTTTTCTTATAATGTTCATTATCATTGTTTTATATATTAAAATACTTGATGTATCCCAAACAGTAATATTCATAGATTTATTGAATTTATTAATTATTTTAGATTGAAATTGGGTTCCTATTGTTGGAACTTTTGAATCCTGAAAATTTTTATTAAAAATTCTGTCACAAATTGAAGTTTTTCCAACAGGAAAATCACCTATAATAATTAATGAAAAATTTAATTTATTTTTTGGTTTATTCATTTTAATAATTTTAATAAATATTTTTTTAACAGAAATTATAATTAAATTAATAAAATTTTATTTATATTAAAAGGCATATATAAATTAATATTTAATATTTTTATTATATAAATACCTTTTAGATTTTTTTTTCTTAATAATAATAATAATTTGTTTTATATTTAATAATATTTATAAAAAATAAATAATATATTTTTATTTCAATGTTTTAATATAAAAAATATATATATTATAAATACTATTAATTAATTTTAATTAATTGTAAATTTATAACAATTGAATACTATAAATTTATATGATTATATTTATAAAATTTAAACCAATTTAAATCTTTTATATCATAAAACTTTATTTACATTTAATTATATTATTAAATTCATTATTATTTAAATAATAATGAACTATTAATTCTGTAATAATAATTTAGATGAAAAATATATATCATCAAAAGAATAATCTAAAGATTCACAATTATTTAAATTAATATTATTAATATTATTATTTGATATTTTTTCAAAATCTTTATCTATGCAATCAGATAAAGATTGATACGACAATTTTGAAATTGTCGAACTATTTTTATTTACAGTTGAATAATCCGATATAACTCCACTACCATCATTTTTTTCGTTTAAATTAATATTATTATCTTTTATATTTTCTATTAATAATAAATGATATTTTTTTTTAATACAAGAATAAAATCTATTTTTTATCATATCAGTCGTTCTATTATTAAAATAATTTTTAATTTTTGACCACTTTGGACCTAATTGATTGTAAAGTTTTATAATTTGCATATCTTCTTCATAATTAAATTTATTTCTATTAATATTCGGAGATAAAACATTAATATATCTATCTCTTATTTGTTTTCCATTTCTTTTTAAAAATTCTTTACTTATTTTAGACCAATTTTTTCCATATTTATTTATTAATTTTAATAAAATTTCATCTTCTTCTTTTGTCCATGTTCCTTTATTCATTCCTGGTTTTATTCTTTTGAATCTTGAAAAACATTGTAAAGGTGATTTATTTATGAAATTTAATGAAATTTCTTTCCATTTTTTTTCATTATATTCTTTAGCCAATTCTATTAATTTTTTATCTTCGATTTTATTCCATTTTTTTTGATTTTTTATTTTTTTTATTAAAAAAATTTTTTCGGGTTTTTTATTTTGAATTATTTCCATTTTAGATTAATAATAATAATATATAATTTTTATATAAATATTTTTATAAATATTCATAATATTATAAATTATTACAATTATTTTTTAAATATTTATAATAAATAATAATTAATAATATAACTTTATTAATTAAATTAATAAATATATTCTATAATTATAAAAGACTTTTTTCTGATAAATCAATTTCATTTTCCATTAAATGACTTACTATTCCTGAGAATTCATAATTAAAATTACAATCTTCCATTTTTTCTTTAAAATTATTAAATGATATAAATATTATTGTAATATTGTCTGAAGTCATTTTTTTTAAACTTTGTTTCATTATTCCATCAACAATTTTTCCAGTATATTCATGAATATCATCTATACTATTTCCTTTTGTTTTAAATTCCCAAACCATTTCTAATAATTCACTTGTTTCTAATTTATCATATATTCCATCACCTAAAAATTTTATATATTAAATAATTATTTTACACCCCATTACAATAAAATCACTTTTTTCTTCTATATTAAAATAATATAAACATGGTTTAGAAATTAATACTTTAGGATTTCCTCCTAAGTTTTCTAATTTAGCTTCAGGATCACCAAAAGCCCTTGCAACCTAATTAATTATTAAAAAAATTTTACAGATAATCTACCAGGATTAATTCTATATGGTAATTTAAACCCCAAATCACTTTCTTTTAACCCTCTAAATTGAAATCCTAATTGTGATAAATTTGTTTTAAAGACAGATCCTCCTCCTTTTATTATTCTTTTTTTTTCTATATTATCATTAGGTTTATGATCTCTACTTATTTGATAAAATATTCTCCCTGAATCATATGAATATATTGCTCTACTATCTCCTAAATTAGCACAATAACACATATTATTTATAATAATTATAACTAATGCACAAGACCCACTATAATCAGTTACATTATTATAAGGTTTTTTAATTGAAAGAAAAAAATTTTTTTCACATTCTTGAAAACCAAATTCAATTGCTTTTAATGGTTCTTTTGGAAAATAATCATTATTAAAAATATTATGATGTAAATTATTTTTTAAATATTCACTGCATTTATCTCCTGCATGTCCATCATATATACCAAAAAAACTAATATTAGGCCATTCTTTGTATTTTGATGGATTTGTATTTTTTACATTTACAACTATACTAACTCTATCTTCATTATAATTTCTAACAATACCTCTATATGTGTTTACTCCATATGATATTATAGAATCAAAACTTTTAAAACTATGTTTTGCTGGAATATAAAATCTATAAATACTTGTTATAAGTTCATCTAAATTATATTTTGATTTAATAGGATTTATTTTTATGGGATTTGCAATTTGTTTTTTTAATGATTTTGAACGAGGATTTTCAATTATTGGTAAAGTTGTTTTTTTATTTATTTTTTTTTCTTTATTTGTTTCTTTAAAATAATTTATATTAGATAAATAAAAATTACTTTTCGTTTTATTTTTAATTTCTTTATTTTCTAAATTTTTTTTATTAAATGAATCAATTGTTGTTTTATTAAAAAGTTTAATGGGAGTAATTTGTATAGATGATTTTTTTTTTAAGTTTAATTTTTCAGAATTTCTTAAATAAAATTTTGAACTAGTTTTTAAATTTAAATTTTTTGAATTAAATAATGAAGTTTTATTCATTGAATGAGAAAGATTATTAAAATTTAAATTTACATATCTTTGATTTAAAGGTGTTTTAAGATTATAAAAGTGAATTTGGGTTTTTGTATTCATTTTTTAATTAATTAAATTAATATTAAAATAATTATTTAATTATTTTTAATATTTTTTCACTTAAATATTTTATAAAATAAAATAATTGTAATAATTATAAATAATAATATTCCAAAAATTATTATTTTTTTTTTATTTCTTGCACTTGTTTTTAACATTCCATTCAATAAATTTGATGATTTATTTATATCATCATCTAAATCATTTAATTTTATTTTTATGTTTTTCATTGCATTTGTTTGGTTATTTAAATTTAATAATGTGTTGCTTGAAATATTTTCTATTTCAGATGCTGTTCTTGATGCAATACTTAATTTATTATATGAATTATAAATAAAATTTTCATTATCGTAATTAAAATTATTATTATTTATATTATAATCTTGTTTTTCATTTTCTTTTAGTTTTTTTAGTTGTATTTTATATTTTGATAATTTTAAATTGATTTTTTTAATTTTTTGTAAATTTTTATTATAATTTGGAGAAGAATTATTAAATGTAATTTCAATATTTAATTTTTTAATAATATTATCTATATTTTTTAATAAATTTTCAATTTCATAAATATTATCTGTTAATTTATAATTAGAAATTTCTATTTGACTAAATTTATTATCTAAATCAATAAAATAATTACTAATATTTTTTAGATAATTATTAATTTGTTCATTCATTAACAAATAATAATAACAAAATTAATAAAAAATTAATAAAAATATTTAAAAATATTTACTTTAAATTAAAATTATAATTATTTATTTATTTTTAAATAAAAACCATTAATAATATGAAATAAGATTATAAAAAAATATTTTAAATATAAATTTGTTATAAAAATAATTTATAAAATTTATTTATTTTTTACATTTGATTAGCTTTTTCTCTCGCTTGTTGATAAGTCATTTGAACTCCACTACATGGTTTTCCTTGAGTCATTGAAGATGCTGGTTTTATACTTTGACTAAAAGGATGATTACAAGTTTCTACTACTTTAGGAGTATTATCTGAATATTTCATATTAAAATCTACAAAACTCCAAAAATTTTTATAAGATTGATCAAATGCTTGTTTTTGAACTGTATCGTCATGTAATAAAATTCTTGAATCAAGTCCTACAAATTTATTAATCATATCAATTGGAATTGGTTGTTTATAAACATCATTAGGATTATCGGTTCTAAATTGAGGCATATTACTTAATGTTGAAACATATTGTGATTTCATTTTATTTTTTTATTTATTTTTTTATAACTAATGATATGAAATAAATATTTTATTTAAAATTAAATTAAAATTATATTAAATAAAAAATTAAAATTTTTTTCTAAAAAATATGATAATTTAATAAATTTATTTATTTTTTTAATTTTATTAAAAAATAATTTTAAATTGATTTTTCATTTACATTATTCAATATTTAAAAATTAATGTTATAATATTTTATTTATTATTTTTTAAAAAATTAATATGTAAAATTAAAAATTAATATTAATTAATTTATTAAACTTTATAAATAAAAATATTTAAAAAATTTTTTTTTCTTCTTTTTTAACCAAATCTTCAATAATTTTTATATAATAATCAGAAAAATCATTGATAAAATCTTTAATTTTATTTTCATTTTCTTTTATATTTTGATTATTTTCTTCATTAATATTTGAATCAACTTTATTTTCTTCATTATTTAATTTATTATTATTTGAAAAGCAAAATATTTTATTTTGAAAATCAAAATAATTTTTATAATTTTCTGAATTTTTTTTTCCTAAAACAGTTTCTATAATCAAATTATGTAATTTTTTTGGAAAAAATTCTTTTTTTCCTTTTTTTTCTTTAATTAATTTACTATAAAATCCAATATTTAAAGAAATTATTAAATAACTTAATAATTCATTTATTTTATCTTTATTAATAAAATGTATACAAGATTCATTAATATATTGTCCAAAAATTTGAACATCTCTATTTGCTGTACCAAAATAATCTTTTTTTTTACCTTTTAAATTTTTTGGCATTAAATTAGTTTTAACTATAATCATATTTTTTGGAAAAAACATTTTTAATCTTTCAATAGGAGTTGCATTTAAAAAACTAACTATCATTGGATAAGTTTTATATTCCTTTTTTTGTAATTTTTCTATTCTTTCAATACATGTTTCATAAATTTCTTTATATAATAAATCTAATTGATGTGGTTGAATACATAAAAATATAATATCACATTCTTGAAAAATTCTTTCATTATTTAAAAATATTTCAATATTTTCATCTAAATCATTTAAAATATCTAAACTTATATTTTTTGGTCTTCGAGTTGAAACCAATATTTTTAAATTAAATATTTTTTTATCTTTTATATTAATAAAATTTCTTAATAAATCAGTTCCAATATTTCCTAAACCAATAATACCTATTTTTATAAATATAGGACCCATTTTTTTAATTACTTTTTTAGGATCAATGGGTGGTAAAACTATATTGAAATTTTTTTTTTCTTTTTCATTTTGTTCTTTTATTGCTTTTTCTATTTGTCTTTCTTTATTCCATTCAATATATATTATACTATAAATATAAAAATAAAATAAAGCTTGATCTATTAAAATTTCTTTTATATGTGAATTTTGTAAATACATATTTTGTATGTCTTTATTTAAAAATAAATCACTCATCCAATCAAAATTTTTAAATGAAGTAAAAGCTAACTCATTTGATTGTTTTTGTTTTATTTCATTTATATAAAATTTTTGAATAATTTGAATTACTTCATCATTTTCTAATTCTTCTAATTGATTATTACATTTTAAATCTTCTTTATTTGTATTTTTATATGATGATATATTAGAAGTTTCTCCTCTTGAATTTATTTTTGAATTTAAAAAATTACTTATATTTATTGAATTTTCTTCCATTTAAGAAGTTTTAATTTTTTTATTTAAATTAATAATTATTTTATAAAATTGTTGTTAATAAATAATAAAATTAAATCAAAACATAAATAAATTAATCAATTTCGTTATTGTTTATTTTTTTTCAAACTTTATTTATATTATGATATTTAGAAATATATGTTTAAAAAAATAAATAAAAATTAAATTAAAAATTTTATATTTAATATTATTAATTAATAATTAAAGAAATATTTATATATAATATATTTTATTATTTTATATGTTTATATATTAATATTTAATAGTTATTTTTTTTTCTTCTTTTTTTTTGGTTTATAATCTTTTTTATTTTTTTCTTCTATCTCTTTTTTTTTTTGAATTTCTATTTTTCTTTTTTCTTCTTCTTCTTGTTTTGCTTTTTGAACTATTGCAAATTCTTCTCTTTTTCTTCTAATTTCTTTCAGTTTCATTTCTTCTTCATAAGTTAATTCATCTTCATTATCATTATTATTTTTTTCTTTTTTTTTTGTGATTATTTCTTCTTCATTCTCTTTTTTATTTTTTTTCTTTTCTTCATTCATCATTAATAATTCCATTTTTGTTTTTGGTTCATTTCCAAATTCTTTAAATTCTCTTGGATATTCGTAAGTATTTTTTTCAATAAAAAAATGAATTTTTGGTTTTTCTTCATTTTCTTTAATTTTATTAAATTCTTCTATTGAAGAAACAAATAAATTTGAAGAAAAATTATTATTTAATTTTTTATCATTATAAATATCATCATTTTCTAAATCTATTTCTTCAATATAATGAGTTATTTCATTTGTAATTTTTTTTATTATTGGATATTTTTTCTTTGAATTATTTTCATTTGTTGATTCTGTTATTTCATTTACTTTTTCTTTTTTCTCTTCGATTTCTTTATTTTCAATTTCTTCTTCTTCTTCTTCCTCAGCTTCTTCTTCTTCTTCATCAATTTCTTTTTTTTCTTCAATTAATTTTTCTTTTTTATAATTATTTATATCTTCTTGTGTGATACTCCAAACTTCTTTTCCAAGTTTTTCTGCAACTTCATATAATTCATTTTCATTTTCATTTTCATCATCAATTTCTTTATGATTTTTATTTTTCTTTTTTTTTCTAAACATTTTATATAATATTAAAAATAATTATAATTTTTAATGAAATAATAATAATATTATTTATATTTGTATAATTAATAATTTTATTTATTTTTCTTTTTTTTATTATATTTTTTATTTTCATTTTTATTCATTATAAAATTTAATAAATTTTGTTCTTCTTCTTTTAATGATATATTTTTTTTTATATCATTATTTATATTTGAATAATCAATATCAATATCTTTTTTGTAATCTTTTAAAATATCTTTTATTTCAATATCTTTTTTTTTTTTATGTTCTAAAATTCCCAAAGCTAAATCAATTTCAATAATATTATTTTTATTATTTTCATCAATTTCTATATTATATTTTTCTTTATTTTTAATAATTTTATCATTTGATTTTTTTAATTCATTTAAAAATTTCAATAAATTTTCCTTTTTTAAATTTTCATTCTTTTTTTCAATTTTCATTTTTGGCTTTAATATAAATTTATTTAATATAATATCTTTTTCATTATTATTTTCTAATTTTTTTTCCAATTTTAATAAACTATTATCTTTATTCATAATTTAGAAAAAAAAATTAATAATTAATTATATTTTATTTTAATTTATATTCATTTTATAATCATTTTGTTTAAAAATTATTTCTATTAATATTTTATATTTTTAATTAATATTTAGAACACTATTATTGAGTTTATTATATTTTATATAATTTTTGTTTTTATTATAATCTTGTTTTATAATTTCATTACAACATCTTTTAAAAATTTCTTTCATGCTTTTTGATTGATTTAAATTTTTATACATTGAATAATGAATATTGTTTGATAAAATATCAAAATTTTTAAGATTATCATATTGTTTTTTTAAATGTTTATTTTTTTGAATAAAATTATATTCTTGACTTAATAAATTATTTATGCTTTTATTTAAATACAAATCAATTTTATTTTCATTTTCAATATTTTTTTTGTTTTTTTTTAGTAAATTACTTTTATTTAATCTTATAAATTCATCATTATCATCATTATATCTATAATTATAATTAAATTTTTGAGATAAAAATTTTTCATTTTTTTGATTATTTAATATACTTTCAAAAGGTAATATAAATTTACTTGAAGATCTCCATATTCTTTCTTTGTTCATTCCAACATTAATATATTTTTTTCTTTGAAATAATTCTTGATTTTGTGTGGCATTTTTATCAATAAAAAAAATATCATGAGATTTAGGAATAATAATTTTTCTACATGTATAAAATTTTCTTGATTTTGAACCTTTCCATTCTTCTTTAATTAAAGGAGATAAATTTGGAGATGGATAAATATAATTATTCATAATTATTATTAATTATATTAAAATTCTTATTTTATAACTTAAAAAAATCAAAGTATTTTAAATAAATTGTATTGTAATAAAAAAATTTTATAAATTCTTTATATAATAATTTAATTAATTAATAAAAATGAAAAACAAAAAAAGACGCAATTTTTCTAATGATTTTGATTATATTAATAATAATTACATTCAAAAATTTAGTATTGATATTAATAATAATTATAATACTAATTACATTTATAATAAAAATTTGTCTTTGTCAATTAATCAACAAAATAATTTTATGAAAACTTTAAATGATTTTCGGTTAAACAAACCAAAAAATTTACAATTATTAGGAATTCATAAAAATCATTTACATAATAAAATAAAAAATAATTCAATGTATCAAAAATTTTTTCTAACAGAAAACAAAGAAATAAATAAAAAAATATTTTTAATTGATAAAGAAATTAATAAAAATAACAATAATAAATCTCGTAATTATTTTAGTCCACTTTCATCATCAACAAAATTTTATTCAAGTAAATCAAATTTTAGAACATTAGATAAATCAAACGAAAATCGAACAAAAACAATTTTTTTATTGAGTAATAAAAATAATAACTTAACTTCAAAAACTTTATATAATGTAAATTATTTCAAAAAAATACCAATATATCGTTCTGAAAATTTGTATGAATTTAATACTAAAATACATAAAATAATAAGAGAAAAATTTATAAAACATAATAAATTAGATTTTTTAGACAAAATTTTTCAAAAAAATGACAATTTAAAAGAATCTTATCAACTAAATATTAATCTATATAATAATACACTTAAATTATTACAAAAATATAACAATATTTATGATAATTATGAAAAATATTTGTATAAAATTTTAAGAATAGAAAAAGAAAAAAATTTATTATTAATTCAAAAACAAAATCAATTAAGAATTGATATTTTAAGATTAATAAATAAACAACATAAAATGCAAGGAATTTTAAAAGAATCAATAAATAAAAAATTTTTTTTAATGTGTGTTAAAAACAGTTCTAATTTTTTAGAAAAATTTTCCAAAGAAGATTATAATATAATTAGATATGATCAAAAATTATTATATCAAAGATTATATCCTAAAATACATATAAATATAATTTCATCTAATAAAAAGGAGAAAAAAAAATTAATAAATCGAAAAAGTTCACATTTCATTGGAAATTTCAAATTTATTAAAAAAAAACAAAGTGTTTTTATTCCAATTGATTTTGATTATAATTATGTGCCAAAAAAAAATTATCCTATTTTTGAAACTCCAGATGATTTCATTATAAAATTTAATTCTTTTGCAAATAAAGTAACTGAAATGTTAATAACATATATAAAAATACAAGATTATATTTTATTGAATAAAAAAGAATTAGATGAAATAACAAATGATAAATATATTAAATTATATTTTAATAATTTAAGAAAAGAAATTGATTTAAGTGAAGAGAAATTATATGAAAGAAAAATAAAAAATAAAGAATTAAATGATATGAAAATAAAATTAAAAAATTTAAGTTTTATTAATAAAATGAAAAAAATAAATTTTAAAATATATGGATTGTATAATAATTTAAAAAAAATAATTAAATTAAAAATAGAAAAATCATATAAGGTAATTAATAATATACATTATTTAAAAAGTATTGAAAATGGAATAAATAAATTGTTGTTAATTATCGAAGAAGATAAAAAAAAATATCCACTTCAATTTTATGAAATAAAAAATAAAATAATTAAAATTAAAATTAATGAACAAAATATTGCTGCAATAGAAGAAGAAAAAAAAAATTATAATAATAAATTAAAATTAATATATGAAAAAACAACCAAAATTATTTATAAACAAAGAAGAAAATTAGAAATTAATGACATTTATTTTATAAACAAAGAAAAAAAAATTAAAAAAAATATATTATCTGATGAAGAAAATTTTGATATTTAAAATTTATAATATAAAAAAATTAAATATAAATTTATTATTTTTATATTTTTTCCAAATTAAGATAATTGTTTATATGATTAATTTATTATATTAAAAATATATTCTATATATTATATATTTTTTTTTAATTATTATATTATCAAAAAATTTTTATTAAATATATTAATGACAAAAATTAATTTTATAATAGAAAAAATTATATGAATTTTTAATTAAAAATTTTATGATTTTTTATAAAACTGATATTAATTTATTCAAATTAATGTTATTTTTTTATATTAATTTTATTTTTATTTAAAATTATTTTATCTTTAATAATTTAAATCAATCAATATATTTAATATTCTATAAATTAAATATTAATATAATTATATTTTTATTTTTAATTTAAAATTTATAATTTTATATTATCAAATTAATAAATTTATTATAAAATTAAATAAATCAAAAATTTATAAAAAAAATTATAAAAAAAATTTATTAATAAACATAAATTGTTTGCTTTAAATAAATATATATTATAAATTAAAAATTTTTAAATCAAATTTCTTGAAAATATAAAATTATTTGAAATAATTAAATAAAAAATATTATTTTTTTTAAATTATTATTTCCATAATTTTATATTTTTAGAACTTATTGTTGCAACTGTTTCAAAAATATCAACATCAATATCTTCTATTTTTTCATAATCAACATCTTCATTATTATACTTTAATTTTTTATCAAAACCATATTGAAAAACATTTTTATCATTAGATATTAAATAACTATTTTCATTTAAAAGCCTTATAGAATTAAAATAAGTATTATTTACTTTATTTGTAATTTCATAAACAATTCTATAAGTATCAATATTGATAACAGTTATTTTTTCACCTACAACAAATAATAAATTATTTTTAAATAAACCTAAATTATTATTATTATTACTACAATTAATTTGTTTAATTGTATTTATAACTCTTTTTTTTTCTAAATCATAAAATTTAATAATACTTTCTTTAGAATTACTTGCTACTAAGATATTATTTTTAACTTCTATTATATTTTCAGCACCTTCCCCTTCTAAATCAAAATCTTCTTCAAATAAATGATTTTTATAATTTTTCTCCCAAATTTTAATCGTAAGATCTAAAGAAGTACTCACAATTCTTTCATCCATTAATTCAATTATTTTAAAAATTTTATCAGTATGAGATAATAAAAGTTGTTCAACTCTATATGTTTTATTGTTATTTATTTTAATTATTTTAATATTAAAATCTGATAAAGAATATATTAATCGTCCATCACTTAATTGTGTTATAAATGTTGGATATGGTGAATTATTATTTAAATCAGTATTATTTATAATTAAAAAAATTTCAAAATTTTTAGATGTGAATATAGATAATGATGAATCAGTTGAACCTATTGCTAATTTTCCATCTTTAAGAAATTTTAAACAAGTAAAAAAATGATTTTCAAAATTTTCAAAAGAAAATGATTTGAAATTTTGTTTTTCAGAAAGAAAAATTTGAGGTTTGTTATATTGATAATTTGACATATTTTATATAGTTATTTAAATATTTATAATTTAATTTAAATAATAATTTTAGAATAAAATAAATTTAAAAATATTGTTAAATTTTATAGTTAGTTTGAAAATTTATAGATTATATAAAAAAATAAAATTGGGGATTGGGGATT
>JAEEGK010009184.1_pt1 | contig 23166 bp, 19 predicted proteins | sample 8958771 | NCBI WGS metagenome assembly JAEEGK01 (sample SAMN16246547, study PRJNA631951) | gut metagenome | biome: gut microbiome; feature: rumen; material: SC-attached | host: Bos | place: Iran: Karaj | collected 2018-10 | reverse complement strand
TACAGACCGTTTGGATCGTACCACTTGGATGCCTGGTAGGCTGCGGCACTTCCAGCAGGAACAGTGAGGGTGGTGCAACCGAATTCGTTGAAAATCCACACCTCGTCCATGATGTCTTCAAGGGTTGGTGGAACGGTGGCCAACGATACGGCGCTGGTGAAACTGGCACAAGAGCTGAATGCCTGGTCGCCGATGAAGTTGACCGACTCACCGATGGTCAGTTTGCCATCCAGTGCGGAGCAGTTGAAGAAAGCCTGTTCCTCGATAGTCGTGACCGAATTAGGAATGGTCAAGTCGCCCTTGGCGTTGTAGCAATTGGAGAAGGCTGCCTTTCCGATGGTGACCAATGTGGATGGCAGGGTGATGGCAGGCAGGTCATAGAGGTTGGCAAAGGCGCCGTCACCAATGGCCACGATGCCCTCGGGAATGGTCGAGTTTGTGGTGCCCAGGGTCAAGGTGTTCGTACTGGTCTCGACGATGGCGTTGCAGTTGTTGCGTGAGTCATAAACTGTGTTGGCTGGGTCGATGACGATGGCATTGAATTGGGTGCCGCTGAATGAACTGCCGCCTATTTCCTTAACACTGGCTGGGATGTTGAGGGTGCCGGTCAGACCACTGCATCCACTGAAGGCCATGTCGCCGATGGTGTCAACCGCATTGCCCAGTTGCAGTTCTCCCTCGAAACCGGTGCAATAGGAGAAGGCGGCATATCCGATATAAGTCACCGAATTAGGAATCACCAGTTCGCCGGTGAAACCTCCGCAACCTCCGAAGGCACCATCACCGATGCGGGTGACCGTGTTGGGGATGGAGAGTTTCGTAAAGGCAAAATTGTACATGAACGCGTAGTCGCCGACGGCAGTCACGGCGTAGTCCTTGCCCTCGTAGCTGACCTTTTCGGGGATGATTACCTCGCCGGCAGCCTCATATCCATCTACGTGGCTGATGACGGTGACCGAGACGCTGTCCCTGTTGATGCGGTAGTTGAACTTACCTGCGGCAAACTCCGTGAAGACCTCCACCACATTGTCGCTTTCCTCAATAAAGGTGTTGAAGCCGCACAGTCCGAGTTCGTCGTACAGGTGCGAAGCCTTATAGGCGTCGGTGGTGCCGTCGGGAATGATGAGTACGTTGTAACCGAACATCTCGAAGGCGGTGTAGTAACCAAATTCGTTGCCAATCTCTGGAGGCGTGGTGGCACGAGAGACGGCACCCGTGAAGCCCGAACAGTTTTTGAATGCCCAGTCGCCAATGTAGGCGAGCAACTTGCCCAAGGTCAGCGTGTCGTCCAAGTTCTTGCAGTCGTAGAAGGCACTTGGGCCGATGGTCGTGACCGAATCGGGAATGGTCAGTTTGCCTGTCGCCGCGTAGCAGAAGGCAAACGCATTCTCCTCGATGGTGACCAACGAACTGGGCAACGTGATGGAGGGCAGATTGGTGCCACGGAAGGCGCAGAAACCGATGGTCTTGATGCCCTCGGGGATGACTGTGTTCTTGCAGCCCGTCAGCAATTTGTTCGTGCTGGTTTCGATGATGGCGTTACAGTCCAAGCGTGAGTCGTAATACTTGTTCTCGGGGTCAATGATGATGGCGTTCAGGTCGTTGTAGCCGAAGGTGTTCGAGCTGATTGAACGCACATTGCTGGGGATGAACAGCGTGTCGGTCAGACCAAGGCAAGAGTTGAATGCTTGGTCGGCAATACTGTCCACCGCGGTGCCGAAGACCACTTTTGTGAAATGGTCGCAGCAAGAGAAGGCTCCATAGCCGATGACGGTGACCGAATTGGGTATCACCAGTTCTCCCTCGATGTTCTGGCAATACTGGAAGGCTGCATCTCCAATCTTGGTGAGGGTGTTCGGAAGGGTGAGTTTCGTGAGCAAGGTGTGACTCTCGAATGCCGACGTGCCGATGGCGGTGACGACATACTCCTTCTCGTCGAATTGGACCTTTTCGGGAATGTTCACTTCTCCTTGGGCTTCGTAACTGTCCACATGTCCCGTGACGGTTGCTGTAGCGCCGTCCTCGTTCACCACATAGTTCAGTTTGTCCACCGTGAAAGTTGTTTGTGCAAAGCCAGTCCACACAATAGGACTAAGCAAGGCCATGCCCATGGCCCTCTTACTGAGTAAAGTTTTTCTCATCGTTTTAAATAATAATGTTGTTTTGTTAAAGGTTTTTACAACGAATGCCTTGGCTACTGCCAGATCTTGCCCAATGATCTTATTATGGGTTGTTCTAAAAATGTCATGTTGAGCGCAGCCGAAACATCTCTGACATCAGTAAAACGAGGATAGAGATTCTTCACTTCGTTCAGAATGACAATTATTAGAAGTCCCCTTAAAAAGTTGTTGTTGCTTAATCGGATAGATAACTCGGATAAATCGTGTAAATGTGTATAATCGGATTTTGCGGGTGCAAAGATAGTGCCTTTTTTATAAATATGACAATATTTTGCTATGTTTTTATTGAAATTTAAATCATTTTGACATTTTGCAATCGGTTTCGTTGCCCGACTTGCCATTTCTTCGTCCTTCGGTAGTCATTTCTTTGTCATTCAGTAATCTTTTCTTTGTCATTCAGTAGTCATATTCATGTACTGCAAAGAGCAAAGTGCAGATTTCCGCACCTCCTTGCGAGGGTCTTTTCTTGCCGTCAATCTCCCCTTGCCCTCTTGTCGACCTTCTGCCTTTTTGCTCCCTTTTAAAGGGAGAAAGAAGGGAGAAATAAAGGAGCAGTTTCCGGGGAGTGAAACAGCAGGAGAAGGAGGGGAAGGGGCCGTGACTTGGGGATGAAAAGGCCGTGACTTGGGGCGGAAACAGAGGTGTCGGGTCGAGGAACGGAACATTGAGTGTGCATTTTTGGTAGTAGAGTGGTCAAATATCGGGCAAAAATTCATATTTTTGGTATAAATTTAGTATTTCTGTTCAAAGATATTGCATATTTGAATATTTTTGCTTATTTTTGCGCCATCTTTCAAAACTAACTCAAGTTAAGGTATGAACTATCCTGTAATGACAGCCGAGGAGGCTGCCCGTTTGATTAAGAATGATTATGTTGTAGGTATTGGTGGTTTCTCATCGGTGGGTGTGCCCAAGGCGGTGCCTGCCGCTATTGCCAAATATGCTGTCGAGGAACATGAGGCGGGCCGTCCTTTCCAGATCGGTCTGATTACGGGCGGTGCCACGGGTCCGGCTGTCGATACCGAACTCCCGTTGGCTCATGCCGTGAAGTTCCGCACCCCTTTCCAGAGCAATGCCAACATGCGCAAGGCCATCAACTCGGGCGAGGTGCAATACTTTGACTGTCACCTCTCGATGATTGGTCAGGATGTCTATTATGGTTTCCTGGGCAAGATGGATGTTGCCATCGTCGAGGCCAGCGAGATCCTGCCCGACGGCAACTTCATTGCCACTACCTCCGTCGGCATTGTGCCCGACCTGGTGGCTCACGCCGACAAGGTCATCATCGAGCTCAACCATGCTCACGAGGGCAAACTCAAGGGTCTGCACGATATCTATCTGCCCGAGATGCCGCCTTATCGTAAGCCCTTCATGATCACCAGTCCTGGCGACCGCATCGGTACCATCGACGTGAAGATTGACCCCAAGAAGGTCATCGCAGTGGTCGAGACGAACCTGCGCGACAATCAGGCGGGCTTCAAACCGCTGGACGACGACACCCGCGCCATCGGTGCCCATGTGTCGAACTTCCTGGTCAACGAGTTGAAGCGTGGCGGTATTCCGAAGGAGTTCCTGCCCCTGCAGAGTGGTGTGGGTAACATTGCCAACGCCGTCATCGGTGCCTTGGGCGACAACCCTGACGTGCCTGCATTCTCGATGTTCACCGAGGTGATTCAGAACTCGGTGGTTGACCTCATCCTGAAGGGTCGTTGCAACTATGTGACTGGTTCGAGTCTCTCGCTCACCGACGATGCCTTGGATGTGATGTACTCGCACATGGACGTCTTCGGCGAACGCCTTTTGCTTCGTTCTCAGGAGATTACGAACCACCCGGAGTGTATCCGTCGTTTGGGTATCATCGCCCTGAACACGGCATTGGAGGCCGATATCTTCGGCAACATCAACTCGACCCACGTCATGGGCACCAAGATGATGAACGGCATCGGCGGTTCGGCCGACTTTGCACGCAATGCTTTCTTGAGCATCTTTACGACACCTTCGTTGGCCAAAGGTGGTGCTATCTCGAGCATCGTGCCGATGGTTACGCACACCGACAGCAGCGAACACAGTGTGCGCGTGCTCGTCACCGAACAGGGTGTCGCCGACCTGCGTGGCAAGTCTCCTTCGCAGCGTGCTCGCCTCATCATCGAGAACTGTGCTCACCCCGACTACAAGCAGCTCCTCTGGGATTACCTCCGTCTCAGCGAGGGCAAGGGTTTCCACACTCCTCACTCGCTCAAGAACGCCTTCAAGATGCACATCGCCTACGAAGAGACCGGCGATATGCGCAACGCGAAGTTCGAGATATGATAAAAAGAGTAGAGCGTAAAGTGTAAAGAGTAGAGTAGAATGATGCTGAGGGCCATGCGGAGGCCGTAGGATATCGGAGAACTCTGATTATTCCGAATACTCGGAGTACTCGGATTACTCAGAGTATTCTGATTACTCCGATTACTCTGATTACTCCGATTTTTCGGAGTCTTCCGATTCCTTGACCAGCATTAGCTATCGTCCTTGTCACTTCTCTTTCACTTCCTTGTCACTTCCTTTAATATAAATATCTTTATTATGAAAAAACTCCTTTTCGCTGCGGCAACTGCTTTTGCAGTCATGTCGGCCAGCGCTCAAAGTACCATGAGAAAGTTCGTGCTGCCCAATTCGGCAGACGGACAGTCGGAGATTACCGTTTATCTGCCTTCGCCCGAGGCAGCAGCTAAGGCCAATGGTCGTGCCGTGGTGGATTGCCCTGGTGGCGGTTATACCCACCTCGCTATGCAACATGAGGGCCACGATTGGGCGGAGTATTATAACGCACAGGGCATTGCCCTCGTTGTATTGAAATACCGTATGCCGAAGGGCGACCGCAATATCCCGTTGGGCGATGCCTATCAGGCTATCCGTACCGTCCGCGACAGTGCCAAGGTGTGGAACATCAACCCGCGCAACGTCGGTATTCAGGGTTTCTCGGCAGGTGGACATCTGGCCTCGGCTGTATCGACGCACGCGCCGATGGATGCGCGTCCGGACTTCTCGATTCTGTTTTATCCGGTCATCTCGATGAACGAGAAGGAGTCGCACAAGGGTTCTTGTGTCGGTTTCTTGGGCGATGCCCGTAATGACGAGAAGTTGCAGCACGAGTGGAGCAGTAACCGCGCCGTGCGTCGTCACATGACGCCTCCCGCCATCCTCATCTTGACCAACGACGACACGGTCGTGCCTCCCGCCACCAATGGTGCTGCCTACTACAGTGCCATGCGCAAGGCAGGTAATGACTGTACGATGTTCTGCTATCCTTATGGTGGTCACGGTTTTGGCTTCCGTTCCAACTGGCGTTATCACGACCTGATGTTGGCCGAGTTGACCCAATGGCTCAATGACCTGAAGATGCCTGCCGACACGGCTGTCAAGGTGGCTTGTGTGGGTAACAGCATTACGGACGGTGCCGGCATCGACATGGCAAGCGCCAAAGGTTATCCGGCTACGTTGCGCCGCCTCTTGGGTGCCGGTTATGATGTCAAGAACTTCGGTGTGAGTGGTCGTACCATGGCCAACTCGGGCGACCGCCCTTACCAGAAGGAGGCCTCTTGGCGCGATTGTTTAGACTGGAATCCCGACGTCGTGGTCATCAAATTGGGTACCAACGACTCGAAGACCCGCAACTGGGAGGGCAAGGCCGAGGTGGACTTCATCCCCTCGCTCCAGCAGATGATGGACTCGCTCAAGGCGCTGCCAAAGATGCCTCGCGTCGTCCTCTGTACGCCGATTGCTGCTTTCCAGACAGAGTGGACCATCCGCGACTCGGTCATTGTCAATAGCATCATTCCTCTGTTGGCCGACTATGCCCAGAAGAACAACCTCGAACTGGTTGACCTCCACACTCCTTTTGCCGAAGCCGACAAGCAGGGCCTCATGACTTCCGACCTCATTCACCCCAATGCCAAGGGCGCTGCCAAGATGGCCGAAATCGTTGCCGAACAACTCCGCAAGGATCCTCCTGCTCCCGTCAAGGGCAAGAAAGGTAAGGCCAAGAAGTCGAAAAAATAAGAAGCAGGAATCCAGATTCCTTGCTCCTTGTGGAAATAAAAACAAACGGGACACGCAGTGTGCACTGCGTGTCCCGTTTGTTTATTTTGTCTTGTTTTGTTCAGAAACCCATCATGGCAGCGGGAGAAATCCGTAATGCCTGACATAGGCTGCGTGCTGCACGTAAGGTTGGTTCCGCTCTGCCCGTTACATAATCATTGATGCGCGAAGCACTTACGCCAATAGCGGTGGCAAGGTCTTTTTGCGTCATCCCTCTCTCTTCCAGTGCCGATGAAATGAGTTCTGCCACGGTCGGCTTTTCTATAGGGAAATGCTCTTTTTCGTATTCAATGACGATGTCGGACATGAGGGAGAGTTCTACTGCCTTTGGGTCGGTGACGGGAGTGTCTTCTTCGACTGTAGGGAGTAGTTCTTCCACACGGGCCAATGCCAATTCGTATTGTTCTTTAGTTATCTTGCTCATACTTGTCGGTTATATCGTTGAACAATCTATTTTGTCATACTCTTTGTGGGGACCAACCCAACGAATGAAAACGTATCCCATGATAAACTTGACCACCACGACCAATCTATATTTGTTCCCTCCTATGTTGAAGATATAGTGTTGGTTGCCAACATAATCTGCCGTAGGAAAGAGGTCTTTTATATCTGCAAAGTTCTTCCACTCGGCTTCTTCTACGATTTCATACCATCGTTCCAAGGGAATTTTGGCATCTTCTCTGCCTGGGGACTCATAAAAATCTTTTAGTTTTCTATGTGAAACGATTCTCATATCGGTATTACTTGGGTGCAAATATAGCCATAAAATATTGAATTCCAAAATTTCTATTAGGATAATTGCGAAATTCGGGATTTTTCGGCGACTGTACTTCAGCTATTTGTGTCATGGATAGCAAAAACGGATAGACTTGTATCCGTAGCCGCTCTTGTGTCCGAATGGTCTTCCCCCTAAGCAGGGGGATTGAGGGGGTCTGGTTTCCATCCCTCGTTCACATAGTTATAGACGCTTTGGCAGACTTGCTTGGAGAACTGTTGGGCAAGGAGAACAAGCTCGCTCCAGACGGTCGTGGTGAGGGTCGGGAACTCGCTTGGCGTGATACCTTTGTTCAACAGTCCGTACAGGAAACCGGCATTGAAGTTGTCGCCGGCACCGATGGTGCTCACGGTCTGGATAGGGGCGACGGGTATCTGCAACGTGAAGTGGGGTGTGAAGACCCAGACGGGGCGGTGGCTATCGGTGCAGATGAAGTAGGGGCAGAGCGGACGGATGTGTTGTTCGTAGATTTCAGAGGGGTCGGTGGTGCCGAACAGATAGCCGAAATCCTCGGCGCTGCCACGGACGATGGTGCTCCAACGGCAATTCTGTTGAAGGTTCTCCAACGTGTCGGGGATGTCAGGGATGTGCGACTTGCGGAAGTTGATGTCGTAATAAAGCAAGGCGCCCGCCTCGTGTGCCTCTTGCAACAGCCGACTGGTGTATGGCCGCAAGACCGGATTGATGGCAAAGAAAGAGCCGAAGAGTACCAGGTCGTTGGCGGCAAAGCCTTGAGGGATAGCCACTTTGTCGGCTTGCAACGAGGCGTGCTTGTGGTCCTTGTAGAACTCATATTGCGCATCGTTGTTGGCATCAAGGAACGCCATCGAGATGTGGCTCTGTGTACCACGGTTGCGCGTTACGGCGCTGTCCGATACATGATTACGGCGCATGAAATCGACGATGATGTCGCCGATATGGTCGTCGCCCGTCTCGGTCACCATCAGGATGTCCAGGTCGGGGAACTGCACACCGGCGGTGCGTCCTAACGAAATCATGGCGTTGAAGGTCGATCCCCCCGGCACCGCTGCGGAGGGTTGGTCATTCTTGAAGATAACGTCGAGCACCGTTTCGCCGATGCCTATTACTTTGCGTTTTGTCATAGTCTGTGTTGAATTGTTTGCTGGATGAAGATAATGTTGCTGTAGCACAACTACTTATAGGTCACTTCCAGAACTGGAAGAAGTGGTGGACGGGTCCGAAGCCTTGTCCGATTTTGTAGTCGGCCCCTGCCACGATGGCGCGGTTGATATAGTCTTTGGCGGCAGCCGCGGCATCGGGCAGCGACAGACCACGCGCCAACATACTGGCTAACGCGGAGGACATGGTACAGCCTGTGCCATGGGTGTTGCGAGTATGGACACGTACCGAGGACAGTTCATAGAGGCGCCCCTCTTCGGCATCGTAGAAGATGTCCACCAGTTTGTCTTCTGTCAGATGTCCCGCCTTCAGCAGCACCGAGACCTGATATTGGTCGGCCAGCCGTCGGGCAGCGTCGGGCAGTTCGCTCTGTCGTTGTAGCAATGCTCCACCCAGCAGAATTTCTGCTTCGGGGATATTGGGGGTGATCACTCGCGCGCGGGGAAGGAGTCGGTCCTTGAGCGACTGGATGGCCGATTCTTCCATCAGCCGATGCCCCGAGGTGGAGACCATGACGGGGTCGAGCACCACGTTGGGACTGGCCTCCGACCGCTGGGAGTGGTAGTGGACCAGGATGCGTTCGACGCCTTCAATGACCTGTGCGGAGTGTAACATGCCTATCTTGATGGCATCGGCCCCGATGTCGTTCAGGACCGCCATCGCCTGTTCCTCGATGTAGTTCACGGGGATGGGAAAGACGTCGGTCACCCCTAACGTGTTCTGTACTGTGATGGCGGTGATGGCCGACGATGCATAACAGCCGCATGCCTCGATGCTCTTGATGTCGGCTTGGATGCCGGCTCCTCCGCCGGAGTCGCTGCCTGCAATGGTGAGAACGGTATGGTATTTCATCTTATTAAGTACTAAGGGACTAAGGACAAGGGGACAAAGTACGAAGTACAAAGTGACTAAGATTTGTCTTTCACTCCTCAACGGCCTTTGGGATGCGAAGGCTTCTTGCACTTCATTCAACTTTCTAAATGGGAGTGGCTACTTCCATGCATCGCCCAAAATCATGCCTCCGCCGAAGCCCATAGCCTCCACTTCGGGCAAGCGGGCGAAGGTCACTCCGCCTAAGGCCAGGACGCGTTGGTCGATAAGCCCCTCGGAAAGTGCCTGAGCGATTTCTTCCTGCGTGAAGGCGGCGTGATAACCTACCTTCGAGATACTGTCGAAGATAGGGCTAAGCGACAGATAGTCAAAGGGTTCGTTGCGACGTTGCCGCAGTTCGTTGATGGAGTGGCAACTGGTGGAAAGCAGTCCGGTCCAATGGGCGGGTGCCACAGGGTGACGATTCGTGAGGTGGATGCCGCCAAGATGGTATTCTTCGGCTACGTCGTAGTAGTCGTGTACCGAAATTTTGGGGTAGAGCCTGGAGGGTAGTTTTTCGACGAGTTGGGCCACCTCGGTGGCCGAGGCATCGGGTTTGCGCAGATGCAAGCGATCGATGTGCCGTTGGTCAAACAGGTGGACAATGGCATCGGCCTCCCCCTCCCAGAAGTCGGGACGAGTGATGACAATAATCATGCGCCTTGGGAGATTTTAGTTGCATCGAACGATGCGTCCCTCATTGTATTGCGGGTTGCATCAAACGATGCGTCCCTCAAATGATTTCGGGTTGCATCGAACGATGCGTCCCAGTCTTTCCAGACGGGCTCAATGCCGCGTTGTTTCAGGGCGGAGGCAATCTCCTGAACGGTGCGTTCATCGCTCACGGTAAACTGCTCAAGGGCTTGAGGATAAGTGTAGTAGCCGCCTGGATTGACGCGACTGGCTGCACTCATCGTCGTGACACCTAACGTACACATGTTGTTGCGGATGAAGGCGGGTTCGCGGGTCGAGTAGGAGATATCGACATCGTGGTCGAAGATGCGCATGGCAAAGGTGACCTGTGCCAACTGTCGGTCATTGACGAAACAATTCGGTTGGAATCCTTCGTTCTGCGCGGGGCGCATACGTGGGAAGTTGACCGAATACTTGGTGCGCCAATAGTGTTTCTGGAGATAGCGCAGGTGGTAGGCCATCAGGGTAACGTCGGTCTTCCACTCTTTTTCCAGTCCCAGCAGGGCACCCATGCCGATGCTGTGGACGCCTGCCATTCCCATTCGATCAAAGCCATCCAGTCGCCATTCGAACTTACTCTTCATGCCGCGTGGATGGTAGTTCTTGTAGTTCTCCTGGTGATAGGTCTCCTGGAAGCAGATGACTCCGTTCAGACCATGGTGGGTCAGCATAGCGTAGTCTTCGGTGCTGAGGGGCATGACCTCAATCTTGAGGTTCGAGAAGTAGGGTTTGGCTCGGTCCAATGCATCGGCCAGATATTGAGGACCCGCTTTGGCGGGATTCTCGCCCGTCACGATGAGGAGGTTCTCGAAGGGACCCAGTCGCTTGATGGCCTTGTATTCATCTTCGCACTGGTCGATGGTCAAGATGGTGCGTGCCATCGGATTCTCCCGGTGGAAACCGCAATAGACGCACGAGTTGGAGCACGAGTTGGTTATATAGAGGGGGATGAACATCGACATCGTCTTGCCGAACCGTTCGCGCGTGTATTTTTGTGAGAGGCGCGCCATGGTCTCCAGATAGGGTTCGGCAGCGGGCGAGATGAGTGCCATGAAATCCTCTACGTCACAATGGCTTTTGGCCAATGCCCGACGTACGTCCATGTCGCTTTTGGCGGCAATCTTCTGGGTGATTTCTTCCCAATCGTATTGGTTTATTTCTTCGCTAAACATGTTCAATTGATTATTTTTCTTGTTTTTAACCCCTCCTATGACTTCCGGCACGGCTGGAAAGAGTATTCGTTCAGTTCGTGAATCGTGGCGTGCGGACCGCAGATGGCACAGGCGATATTGGCCTCGATATCAAAGCGTTGGAAGGAAAGGGTGAGTGCATCGAAGGTCAACACGGCATTGGTGAGCAACTGCCCCACTCCCGTGATGTATTTGATGGCTTCGGTGGCTTGCAATGTACCCATTGTGCCGACGGCACTACCCAACACGCCCACCATTGAACAGGTCTCGACTTGATTCTCTTGTGGCGGTTCGGGGAAGAGGCAACGGTAGCAGGCAGAACCTGGAACGTGTGTCATGAGTTGTCCGCTGTAGCGTACGATTCCTGCCGTGCAGAAGGGTTTGCCCAACAGTACGCAGGCATCGTTGATGAGGTATTTAGATGCAAAGGAGTCGGTGGCATCGATGATGAAATCGAAAGGTTTCAGCGTCTCCAACGCATTTGCGGCGGTGATGTAGTGCGATATGGGTTCCACATGTACCTCTGGGTTGAGCCGTTCGATTTTCTCTTGGGCCGACGTTACTTTCAGTTGTCCTGCATCGGTCGAGAAATGGATGACCTGACGTTGCAGGTTACTCAGCGAGACAATGTCGGCGTCGGCTATTCCTATCGTCCCAACACCAGCGGCGGCAAGGTATAGGGCACAGGGGGCGCCCAATCCGCCGGCTCCTATGATGAGGACTTTGGCGGACAGAAGTCTCTCCTGCCCAAGGGTGCCGAATCCATCCAGGATGATGTGCCGGTTGTACCGACGATTCTGTTCGGGAGTCATAGTTTTCTCAGGTCATGGGTCAACTTGGCGGCGCAGAAGTTCGGTCCGCACATCGTACAATATTCTCCATCGGTATGTCCTGCCTCCTCAAAATACTGCAAGGCACGGTCGGGGTCGAGCGAGAGGTGGAACTGGTCACGCCAGCGGAACTCAAAACGGGCTTTCGACAATGCGTTGTCACGTATCGTGGCTCCAGGATGTCCTTTGGCGAGATCGGCAGCGTGGGCTGCAATCTTATAGGTGATGACACCTACGCGCACATCTTCGCGGTTGGGTAGTGCCAGGTGCTCCTTGGGGGTGACATAACAGAGCATTGCCGTGCCCAACCAGGCAATCTGGGCTCCTCCAATGGCCGATGTGATGTGGTCATAGCCAGGTGCGATATCGGTCACAATAGGTCCTAATGTATAGAATGGTGCCTTGTGGCAGTGGTCCAACTGACGTTCCATGTTCTCGCGAATCTTGTGCATAGGCACATGTCCCGGACCCTCAATGAAGGCCTGCACGTTCTTGGCCCAGGCACGGGTGACGAGTTCTCCCATGGTGTCCAACTCGGCAAACTGGGCAGCGTCGTTGGCATCGGCGGTACAACCGGGACGGAGACCGTCGCCCAGAGAGAGGGCCACGTCGTATTGTGCCACGATGTCGCAGATGTCGTCGAAATGTTCATAGAGGAAAGACTCGCGGCCGTGTATCAGACACCATTTGCTCATGATGGAACCTCCGCGCGACACGATGCCGCACAAGCGTGAGTCGGCCAGATGGACATTCTGTCGGCGTATGCCTGCATGGATGGTGAAGTAATCCACTCCCTGTTCGCATTGTTCGATGAGGGTGTCTCGATAGACCTCCCAAGTCAGGTCTTCCACGCGGCCGTTGACTTTCTCCAGAGCTTGGTAGATAGGTACGGTGCCCACGGGGACAGGACAGTTGCGTACAATCCATTCACGCGTCTCGTGTATGTTTTCGCCCGTCGAGAGATCCATCAGTGTGTCACCGCCCCACTTGCAACTCCATACCGCTTTATCGACCTCCTCTTCGATAGATGAGGTGGTGGCCGAGTTGCCGATGTTCGTGTTGATCTTGACCAAGAAATTCCGGCCGATGATCATGGGTTCCGATTCGGGATGGTTCACGTTGGCAGGCAGCACGGCACGGCCTCGGGCTATCTCATCGCGCACAAATTCAGGAGTGATGTGTGATTTTATACCCAATGCCTCGCAGTTCATGTTCTCGCGTATGGCGACGTACTCCATCTCGGGGGTGACGATGCCGGCTTTGGCATAGGCCATCTGGGTGATGGCTTTTCCCGCCTTGGCGCGTCGGGGCAATTGGATGTGCTCAAAGCGCAGGTGGTCCAGACTCTTGTCGGCCAACCGTTGTTTGCCGTATTCGCTGGTGACTTCGGTCAACTGCTCGGTGTCGTTGCGTTGCTCGATCCATGCTTCACGCATTCGGGGCAGACCACGTTTCAGGTCCACCGTATAGTTCGGGTCGGAATAGGGACCGCTGGTGTCGTAGATATAGATGGGGGCATTCACTTCGGTGTGTGGGATGCCGTCCTTGTCTTTTGTTACGGTGGGAGTGAGGTTTACTTTGGTCATTCCTACCTGGATGTAGGGGAAGAGTTGTCCTTGCATATAAGCTTTTTCGCGCTGGGCATAAGCTTTCTTGTCGTTGGGCATGTTGTTATGTACAATTTATTATACTTCAGTTTCTTTTTTGAGGAGTTCAAGAAGTTAAAAGAGGTAATAGTTCTTAAATGGCAAAGGTATCGCTACTGTTTAGAATAGCAGATAGTATTGTCTTTAATTTCTTTATCTTCTTGCACTTCTTTATCTTCTTTAAATACTTCCTCCCTTTTTTAATTATTCAAAAACGCTGTGAGGGGTGACGATGCTTCGGCGCAGTCGCTGATAGCACCTAACCCTGCCTCGTAGGCGCGGCGCCCAGCTACGACAGCTTCTTTGAAGGCAATGGCCATTTCCACAGGGTCGCCGGCCACGGCAATGGCCGTATTGACCAGACAGCAGTCAGCGCCCATCTCCATGGCTTCGGCAGCGTGGCTTGGTGCTCCGATGCCGGCGTCAACCACCACGGGGACGCTGGCCTGCTCGACGATGATTTGCAGGAAGTCCTTCATCCTCAGTCCCTTGTTGGTGCCGATAGGGGCGGCCAACGGCATGACGGTTGCTGCGCCAGCCTCCTCCAAGTGCTTGCAGAGGGTGGGGTCAGCTTGGCAGTAGGGCAGGACCACAAAACCCATCTTGACCAACTCTTCGGTGGCTTTGAGGGTCTCGACGCTGTCGGGCAACAGGTAGCGTGGGTCGGGGTGTATCTCCAACTTCAGCCAATTGGTGCCAAAGGCCTCGCGAGACATCTGTGCTGCGAAGATGGCCTCTTCGGCATTGCGCACTCCCGAGGTGTTGGGCAGCAACTGGATGTTGGGGTTCTGCACGATATGTTGCAACAAGTCATCTTGCTTGTCTTGCAGTTCGATGCGCTTCATGGCAACCGTTACCATTTCGGTCTCGCTGGCGGCAATGGCCTTGGCCATCAGCTCATTGTTGTTGAACTTGCCTGTTCCCAGAAACAGACGCGAATGGAATTTCCGGCCTGCAATAACTAATTCTTTCATGTATCTATTTTTTATTTGGATTATTCGTGTATGTGTTTGGAGATAACTGGAGTTATCTGGAGTTAGCAGACGATAGTTTTGAAGGCTATCCATTGACCAATGGCCTTCGGCGCTTACATCTTCCTTCTGTTAACTCCCATTAACTACTATTCTTTCCTTCCGATTCGATTATCCACCATTTCCACCAACCGGCGCATTTCGGCCACAGGGTCTTGGGCGCGCAATACGGTGCCGCTCAGGGCAATGCCCGTGATGCCGGTCTGTAGGATGGCAGGAATATCGTCGGACGTTATTCCGCCGATAGCCACGATAGGGAGCGAAATGCCCTTTTCGTGCATCCGACGGCATATTTCGCTGTACCCCTCCAACCCGAGTATGGGCGAGAGATTGCTCTTGGTGGTCGTGAACCGGAAGGGGCCGCAGCCGATGTAGTTGGCTCCGTTTCGGTAGTGCTGCTCCACGTCGGCAAAGGTGTTGGCGGTGCCGCCGATGATGAACTCCCTGCCCAACAGGCGACGCGCTTCGTCTATCGGCATATCGTTCTTGCCCAGGTGGACGCCATCGGCCTTAATCTCTTGTGCCAATGCCACTTGGTCGTCGATGATGAAGGTGGCTCCCACCTCTCGGCACAGGCGTTGGGCCTCCAGGGCGATGGGACGAATCTCATCGACCGATGCTCCCTTCATACGTAACTGCACCCAGCGGCAACCTCCCTCCAGGGCAATCTTGACCGACTCCAGATAACTGATTCCGTTTGTCTCGTGTGTGATGAATTGTAACATGATGACCTTTTTATCCGCCGAAGGCTGCCTTGATTATTGTGATGTTGTCGCCATCGCTGAGGGTCGTTTCGGTCCACGTGGCGCGGGGGTGGATGTGGTTGTTGATGGCTACGGCCACACCTCGTTCGGGTAAGGAGAGTTCCTTGGCCAATGCCTCCAGCGTTTGGGCTTCGGTCTGGCGCGGTTCGTTGTTGATGGTTATCGTCTGTGACATAGTTCTATGTTTTTGGATGGTCAATGTGTTTTATTTCAGATAGTTGATAAAGAGCAGATACTCTCCGTCGGCCTGAATGTAGAAGGGCGAAGTAATTGCCTCATTGAGTGTGCCTTCCCACCAGTTGTCGAGGTGCACGACGGGGTAGCGCAACCCTTCGGTATGGAACTCCTGACAGGAGAAGTTGAAGATACTCACTTGGGTCGATTTCGTGCGGAGGGCATCTTTGTCCGATGCTGGGCTGAAAGCCTCGGGGATAGGAACATGGCACATGACGTCGCCCCGACAGGGAAGGAAGATGCCGCAGTCGGTCAGGAGCCTGACCTCCATGCCCATGCGCATGTATTCCATAGTGAGCGAGATGTTGCCCAACGTATGGTCTTCCCGTTTGCCCGTGCCTCCAACGATAGCCACCCGACGTATTCCTTGCGTCCAACAGTAGCGGACAGCTTTGGTGAGGTCGTTGCTATCTTGCTCTGTTTCATGGACAATGAGGGGGCGGACTCTCTCCAGAATGGCGCGTTCCTCTTCGTCGCGCGGAGCAAGTATCGAGTCGCAATCGCCCACTATGCGCCACGGTACGCCTCCCCGTCGGACAAACCCGAATGCAGCACTGTCGCAACACACCACGCGTGGGCTGTTCTGCAACAGCGACAATGGCAACGGGTGCGTCGGATAGTCTCCGCTGCACAAGATAACTGCCTGTGGCTCATAGTCGTCGATATGGATAGTACGCATGTTTTTGCTCTGTAGGTTACGTCGATTTCAGATACGGATGCCTTGGTGTTTCCACTTCCAGAATCCATAGACCGAGGCTCCGCTATAGAAAAGGTAGAGGATGATGGTGGAGAGCATGTCCTGCGCCAACAACGTGGCGCACCAGTCGGGCAGGGCAGGAGCGGAAGTGGTCAAGTGTTCATACACCTCCAGGTCGGTGGCGCTCTGCACGATGTAGAGATAGACCGAAGCGACGTTGGCCAGGAGCCAGAAACCCCACACCTCGATGAACTTATAGCCTAACAACCAGGTGCCTACGATGTTGAGCGTGGTATTGAAGGCATCACGATGGGGGACGGGCGAGTCGGTCCAGAAGTGCAGGATGGCGTAGATGGCCAAATAGACACCGAGCGTGACCAACGCCACCCGCACCCAGAAACTCCTGCTGATGGTGCGGTATTCGATGTACCCCTTTTTTTCGGGGTCTTCGCCCAATCGTTTCTCGTTGCGTTTGAAGCGGTTATACCATTTCCACAATCCCCAGAAGGAGACACAGATGTTGAAGCACGAGAACCCCGCATCGGCATAGAGTTGCTTGCAGATGTAGATATAGAGGTAGATGCAGGAGCACAATATCGACCAAATCCACATCGACTGCCTTTGCTTGAATTCCAACCAAAGGTAGATGAAACTGACAATCAGTCCGATATATCCTAAGATAGTGAATAGACTCATGGCGTTGCCGGTTTTGTTTTCGGTTAAGGGTTAACGTTTAACGGTTAATGTTTAAGGGTTAACGTTTAACGGTCTTTTCGTTTTCGTTCTTGTTTTCGTTTTTTTCAAGGAAATAGAGTGTCTCCATCCGCAAGTCACAATGCTTGCGGATGGATGATAGTTGATGATTTAGAAGAGGATGCTCAAGTGAGCCATGAAGTGGAAAGGAGCAGCGGGAGCGAAACCTACACCCCATTGGTCGCGGGTCGCTCCGTCGGTGATACAAGAGGCAGTGTACGCCTTCACCTCGTTGCCCTCCTTGACGTACTTGGGTGCTGCCCAACCGCCCGTATAGTACTTGGTACCCAGCAGGTTATAGAGTGTTACGCCCACCGTGGCATTCTGGATCTTAGCACTTGGCACGGCGAACGAGTAGGTGAGGTCCAAGTCGCTGGTCAGGTGACTGTCCAGCACGATGCTCTCCTGTGTGGTCTTGCCATCGCCATCCCAGCAGGTCATCTTGTCGAAGCCCGAGTTGGTGAGATACTGCTTACTGATGTATCGGCCAATGAGGCGGGCGCTCCAACCCTCGTGGCTGAGGGTGAAGATGCTGTTGGCAATCACGTCTGGAGAGAATGACAGAGGCTGCTCGCCCAGATGAGCGGTGCCGGCCTCGGCGATAGAGTAGGCCTCCAGGTCATAGTTGTGCAGGGTCACGGTGACATCCTTTACACGGTTGCGTGACAAGGTGGCGTTGGCATCCCAGCGGAACCAAGGTGCTGGTTGCCAGGCTGCTTCGAGTTCCACGCCCATGCGATAACTCTCGGGCACGTTCATGGCAACGGCTTCGCCGATGTCGTTCAGTTCTCCGGTCAGCACGAATTGGTCCTTGTAGTCCATCCAGTAGAAGTTCGCACCTGCCGAGAATTGCTCCGAACGGTAGTTGTAACCTGCCTCCAGGTCGTTCAGTCGCTCCGACTTGATACCCAGACCCAGGTTATTTTCGTAGTCGTTGCGGGTGGGTTCCTTGTGGGCAATGGCATACGAGGCGTAAGCACTCTGGTGGTCGTCAATCTTGTAGTACAGGCCGAACTTCGGGTTGAAGAAGTTGTAGGTGTCGTCGATGACATACTTGTCACCACGCTTGGCATCGTACCAGTCTTCGGGTACCTGCATACGGTAGTTCACTTGGCGGTATTGCAAATCCACATAGGCGCTCAGGGCATCGCCGAAGGTATATGTCACCTTGCCATAGACGTTCATATCGGTCTTCTCGGCATTGTTCCGATAGTACTCGAAGTCGGGCTGCGATACGCGTGCGTCGTCGAAGGTGTAGAAATATTTGTTGCCCTCGGCGTCCTTCCACTTGTCATCCAGGTCCTTGTTATAATAGTATTTGTAGGGGGTGGGCGATACCCAGATGACGCGTCCGAAGTGGTCGCCGTCGTAGCGGTTCCAACCGCCGCCGACGGTAGCCTCCAGGTTGTCCTGATTGTCGTACTTGAGCGAAGCGATGGCACCGTAGAAGTCGTTGTCCATCTTCTTCTGGCGTACCAGGTCGCCCTTCACGATAGGCTTGTATTCTGTTTCTCCCTTGGTCTGGATGTCGCCCTCGGTAGCCGTCCAGAGTCCATATTCGGCCCACTTGGCCTCTATCTTGTACTGCTCATAGTAGCCCTCACCTTTGGTATAGTGCAGACCTGTATGGAGCGACCATTCGTCGCCTATCTGCTGATTCCAGAGCAGTTGGTAGTTCTGTTGGTGATAGTTGTCGGTCTGGTTGTCGTAATACTTTGTGTAGTCCCAGTCCATGGCTCCGCAGGGGTTGAAGGTGCGGCCGAAGGTCTCCTGCTCGTACTTCGAGGTGTAGTCCCAGGCATGGTAGGTCTTCTCCACGCCGTTGAAGGTGATCAACTTCACCGAGGTGTTCTCGTCGAAGTAACCTGCCTGCAGGAAGTAACTGTGCAGGTCGGTCGAAGCGCGGTCGATGTACCCATCGCTGCTGATGCGCGACAGTCGGCCCTGCAGACCCCAGTGATTGTTCAACAGACCTGTGCTGAAGCGCAGGGTGGCCTTGTTCGAGTTATAACTGCCTGTGCTTGCGTCGAATCCGATGTAGGCGTCGCTGCCGATATGGTCGGTCTGCATGTTGACCGATGCTCCGAAGGCACCTGCACCGTTGGTCGATGTGCCCACACCTCGTTGAATCTGAATGTTTTGTACCGACGAGGCGAAGTCGCCCATGTTCACCCAGAAGACCTGTGCACTCTCGGCATCGTTCAACGGGATGCCGTTGGCAGTCACGTTGATACGTTCGGGAGCGGTGCCACGCACGCGCAGGGTGGTGTAGCCGATGCCGTTGCCGGCGTCGCTGGTGATGGTCACCGAAGGGGTGAGTGAAAGGAGGAAGGGGATGTCTGCACCGATGTTTTGTTTTTCGATCTCTCTCTTGCTGAGGTCGGTGTGAGCCATGGGCGTCTTTTCGCCGGCGCGGGTAGCCGACACGGATACCTCTTCGAGCTGCTCCATCCGGAGCGAGTCCTGACCGTCGGCAACGGTTGCTTGCGCAACTGCTGTACTGATGAGACTCATTGCCGACATAAACAATACCTTTTTCATTCCTGAAAAATGTTTAAGTGAAACAATAAGACATAATAATGGGGGAAGTACCTTTCCTTGGCAGCATTACCTGCCCAGGTTCTGTGGGTCTGATCTCAGCCGGATGGTCTCTCATCCAGCACCCCAAGTCGCTACCAGGTAGTTTCTATTGCTTTTACCTTAGTGCCTTAATAACGACATTCGATTGATTTGCAGCCGCAAATGTACATACTTTTTTTTATTCTGTCAACTTTTTGCTGCCTTTTTTTGTAAATTGCTGTTTTTTTCTCTATATTTGCACGCAATAATCAGTTGCGGCGAGCCTATTGGCCGTTTTGCTGCGCCGTTGACCTCGTTTCCCAACCACCCCCTTATGACCTACCGTTCATCCTATACTCAGGAGGGCATGAGGAGAGCCTGAGGGAGGCCTCAGGTCCCCCACAGCTCCCTAAAATCAGGGGACCTGTGGGCTACCTGAGCAAGAGCTGAAGGGGTGCTCATGCCTGGCTGAATATGACGTCAGCGGTACGTTGAGGGTCGATGCCTTGCCCGTCCCTATTTTAATTATATTATATTGTTCACGCGCGTAACGTGTGTATGTGTAGTATTAAAGGTGGGTGGCAGTCGGTTGAATTTCAACTTTCAACTTTCAATTTTTCATTGTTCACTTTTCATTTTTCATTATAACGTATGGAACTTCCAATTCAGTGCATCGAAGCAGAATTCAAGCAATTTCGACTGGCTTTCGAGCAAGAACTTTGCACCCAGGTGCCTTTGGCCGATCAAGTGATTCACTATTTCCTGGATCGCCGAGGCAAGCAGTTGCGCCCCATCCTGACCTTGCTCACCGCCAAGATGGTGGGCGGAGAGGTGACCTCCAACTCCATCCTCGGCGCTGTGGCGGTCGAACTGTTGCACAATGCCTCGCTCATGCACGACGATGTGGTCGATAGCAGTGACCAGCGTCGCGGCAATGCCACCATCAACTACGTCTGGGACAATCGCGTCGCCGTCCTGACGGGCGACTTCTTCTTGGCGCGCTGTCTGCTGTGCTGTAGCAAGACAGGCTCGTTGGAGATTATTCAGGCGCTGTCGGAGATGACCTCCATCCTGTCGGAGGGCGAATTGGAGCAGATCTCCAATGCCCGTGCCCACCTGTTGAGCGAGGCAGCCTACTTCAGTGTCATCAACGGCAAGACCGCATCGCTCTTTGCCGCCTGCCTCCGCATCGGTGGTTTGTCGGTCGGTGCCACCCCCGAGCAGATTGCCACCTTGAGCGACATCGGCTACAAGATTGGACAGATTTTCCAGATACGCGACGATATCTTCGACTACTTCCCGTCGAACGATGCGGTGGGCAAACCCACGGGTCACGACATCATGGAGGGGAAGGTCACACTCCCGTTGCTCTATGCCCTTCAACATGCCCCGGCGGCCCAGAGCCAGGCAGTCATGGACCTCCTGAAAGCCAATCGGGCCCTTACGGAGGAGGAAGTGGCACGCATTGTGGACTTCGCCAAGCAGATGGGAGGCATCGAATACTCGCAGGCACGCATGAAAAATATAGCTTTCGAGGCCAAAGAGGCCCTTCTTACGTTCCCCGATAACGTTTGTCGCACCTCCTTGATGCAACTGGTGGACTATTTTATCGACCGAAATGGATAAAATTGCCAACATCACTTAGCAATTATCCCTCTTTGAACCCCCTAAAACGGGCAAAAACGGGCTATTTTCATTTTTTTTGAAAAAAAGTTGTCAAAATATTTGGAGAACTCAGAAAAAGCCCCTATCTTTGCACCCGCAAAACGAAAGGAACAAGATTTCAAAACTCCTTCGGGTTGAGGAACCACTTCCATTCGTAATGCAAAGTTCGGGGTGTAGCGCAGTCCGGTTAGCGCACCTGCTTTGGGAGCAGGGGGTCCCAGGTTCGAATCCTGGTACCCCGACTAAAGAGGAAAAATCCTCGCGACAACGTTCTTTGATAGACATTGCGAAATATACAATACAATGGCTCCCTAGCTCAACTGAATAGAGCATCTGACTACGGATCAGAAGGTTGTGGGTTTGAATCCCGCGGGAGTCACTAAAACGAGGATTCCCGCAATGCTGAGACTCAACAGTGCGGGAATCTTTTTGCTCCAATAGCTCAGTTGGTTAGAGCACATGACTGTTAATCATGGGGTCGTTGGTTCAAGCCCATCTTGGAGCGCTTCGCCTCTTTAGCTCAGTTGGCCAGAGCACGTGATTTGTAATCTCGGGGTCGTTGGTTCGAATCCGACAAGAGGCTCTCTGAGTTAGATTAAGAATTAGTATTTAATATTTAATTCTTGGCACAAGAATTTCGGGAGTATTCCAGAGTGGCCAAATGGGGCAGACTGTAAATCTGCTGTCTACGACTTCGGTGGTTCGAATCCATCTGCTCCCACTAAGCGATAGTTTCGCAAATGATCTTTGACATATTGAAGGAATATCTGTAAGAAGGTCAATGTATGACTCCGTAGCTCAGTTGGTAGAGCAACTGACTCTTAATCAGTGGGTCGAGAGTTCGAGCCTCTCCGGGGTCACACTTCGTTTGATGGCGAGATAGCTCAGCTGGTTAGAGCGTCGGATTCATAATCCGAAGGTCAAGGGTTCAAGTCCCTTTCTCGCTACGGTTATTACAAAACTACATTGGAGAGATGGTAGAGTGGTCGATTACACCGGTCTTGAAAACCGGCGTACGGAAACGTACCGGGGGTTCGAATCCCTCTCTCTCCGCTTTTACAGACTGTTGTCTGTCCGTCCCCCGCGACGGTGGTAGTTTTGGTGCGTTAGTTCAGTTGGTTAGAATATCGCCCTGTCACGGCGGAGGTCACGGGTTCGAGTCCCGTACGCACCGCAGATATCGCGGAGTGGAGCAGTGGTAGCTCGCCAGGCTCATAACCTGGAGGTCAGTGGTTCGATCCCGCTCTCCGCAACAATGTTAGTTGTCACACTAACCTGCGGAAAGAGCGAGTAGCTCTCCGCATCCAAGCGAACCGATTTCGGTTCGCAATCTCGCAATGAGCCACGCTTGGCTCATTTCTTTTGTTTCGAGCCACGCTTGGCTCGTTCTTTTTCTTGTTTGAGCCGCGCTCGGCTCGTTTTTTTCGCAACTTGCGAAAATAGCTCAGTTGGTAGAGCACGACCTTGCCAAGGTCGGGGTCGCGGGTTCGAGTCCCGTTTTTCGCTCATTCAACCTGCGGAGGTGGTGAAATTGGTAGACACGCTACTTTGAGGGGGTAGTGGCCGTTCGGCTGTGTGAGTTCGAGTCTCATCCTCCGTACTTTTTGATCCGCTAGCTCAGCAGGTAGAGCACAACACTTTTAATGTTGGGGTCTTGGGTTCGAGCCCCAAGCGGATCACGCTTGGATCAATCCATTCTCAACTATTTAATAATAAATGGTCGGTTGGATGAGTGGTTTAGTCTCTGGTCTGCAAAACCAGCCACAGCGGTTCGAGTCCGCTACCGACCTCTAACTATGGTGCCATAGCTCAGTTGGTAGAGCAAAGGACTGAAAATCCTTGTGTCACTGGTTCGATTCCCGTTGGCACCACTTACTTTGTAAAATATTAAATAATAAATATTAAATTTTGCCTTTTAGGTTATTATTTATTCTTTAATATTTAATATTTAGATTTTCTTCCGGTCGCTTAGCTCAGTTGGTTCAGAGCGTCTGCCTTACAAGCAGAGGGTCGGGGGTTCGAATCCCTCCGCGACCACGACTTTCGAAAAGAAATT
>JAEEGK010009183.1_pt1 | contig 23167 bp, 34 predicted proteins | sample 8958771 | NCBI WGS metagenome assembly JAEEGK01 (sample SAMN16246547, study PRJNA631951) | gut metagenome | biome: gut microbiome; feature: rumen; material: SC-attached | host: Bos | place: Iran: Karaj | collected 2018-10 | reverse complement strand
CGGGCACCCAAGCCGAATATCCCTGCAGACAGTGAGTTTGCGGGGATTTTCAGTCAAAGGCGGGATGTTCACTTTTGAACAGAATTTCCACTTTTGAGCCGAAAAATTTCCGTCAGATTTCCGTCAGAACGGAACGGCGGACGGCGGTCATCCACCAGCGGCGAGCGCAAGGCCCCATCATAAGGAAAAGATATGGCAACGATAACGATTGAGATTGGAAAAAGGAACAAGAAACGTCTGCACCCGGTGTCGTTTCTCATTTGTGAAGGGCGCACAAAGAAGCGCATCCCGACGGGCATTGCAGCCGCCGACTCGGAACTGACCACAAACGGCAAGCGGGTGCGTGAGCCGGAGAAGGCAAAGGCCATAGAGAAAAAGCGGCGGGAGTTGCAGGAGCGGCTCGATGCACTGCAACTGGAGTCGCTGGGCGGGCCGACGATGGATGCCACGGAGATTGCCGAGCGCATCATGCAGACCAAGCAGGAACTGGAGTTCTTCGCCTTTGCCGACGACTGGCTCGCAAAGACCGACATCAAGGGCAAGAAGAACTACGCCACGATGCTGAACTCGTTAGAGGGCTACCTCGGCAAAAGGCGGCTGCCGTTCAAACAGATCACCTATAAGATACTGGAGGACTATGAGCTGCACCTGAGAGACAAGCCCCGTGCGCAGTCGCTCTACCTCGGTCTGATGCGCCACCTGTTCCACGAGGCGATGCGGCGGTACAACACGGACTACGAGTCGGTCATCACCAACGACCCCTTCCAGCGGTACCGCGTGCCGAAGCAGCAGATGAAGAAGGGCGTGCGGGCGCTCTCGCTGGAGCAGTTGATGAAGGTCGTGGCGTATGAGGGTGCGCCGCACAGCCGCGCCGCCCTGGCCCGCGACTGTTTCATGCTCTCGTTCTGCCTGATGGGTATGAACAGCGTCGATATGTACTATGCCAGGACGCTTACTCGCGGCATCTTGAAGTACAACCTGACAAAGACGAAGGACCGCCGCTCGGACGATGCCTACATCGAGGTGAAGATCCATAAGGTGATAAAGCCGCTCATGGCGAAGTACCGGGGCCGCGACCGCGTGTTTTCCTTTCACCAGCGGTACACCCGCCCCGAGGACTTCAACCGCGCCATCAACGTCGGTTTGAAGGACGTCGGCAAGGCCATCGGCATCGACGGCCTGCAGTTCTACCAAGCACGCCACACGTTTGCCACGCTGTCGCGCAACCTCATGCACTTCTCGAAGGGTGACGTTGATGAAGCACTCAACCACGTCGGCACTTACGACATTGCCGACATTTACATCCAGAAGGATTTTTCGGTGATTAATGAGAACAACTTTAAACTGCTGCATAGGGTGTTTGGGAATCCGACGGGGGAAGCGGTGGGCACCGTGTGACACCCGACCGAGAACGGTCGGGAGTAGTGGTTAAAAGAGAGCGGCGGCGGTTAAAACAGGGAAAGTTGCGACTGCTCGTCCTTAATGCGCTTTACGGCCTTGTCGTAGTATTCCTTATTCAATTCAAAGCCAATGAAGTGCCGATGCTCCATCAGTGCCGCCACAGCCGTCGTGCCCGAGCCGATGGTCGCATCGAGAACTACCCCCCCCACATTGGTGTAGGTCAGTATCAGGTAGCGCAGCAGATCGACGGGCTTCTGGGTGGGGTGGAACTGCTTGCCGTCGTGTTCCTTTTCAAAGTCGAGGATGGACGTCGGAAACTTCATGCCCGTCAAGTCGTTCTCCGTGATATCGAACTTGCCATAGCAGCGATTCTTTGTCGATACGATATTACCCCGAGCATGATTCACGGCTCCCTTCGTCTTTTGCGGATTATACGCCGGTAACTGCTGATAGAACACAGCGATATCCTCGTGGTTGCGTAACGGCATTCGGTTTGCATTAAGAAATCCACCGCTTCTATCGCCTTTCTTCCATACAAGATTATATCGCCATAACTTCGGCTGGCTCATCATCAGCTTTGCCGTGAACATGCCTTGGCAGAACAGCACAATCGCCGCATTAGGTTTGGTCACTCGCTTGAACTGCTCCCACATCGGCTCCAGCGGAATGATGCTGTCCCACGAACCGCCTTCGCTCTGCTCGTTGAGCACACCATACGGCAAATCGGTGATGATGCAGTCCACCGCTCCGTCTGCGATGCGCTTCATCCCTTCGAGGCAATCTTCATTATATATCTTGTCCAGTTCTATCATATCAAAACAATGTTAGTTGTGCTTTTTCTGTTTCTATTCTCTTCACCGCCTTGTCGTAGTATTCTTTGTTCAACTCGAAGCCGATGTACTTCCGTCCGCTCTGCATACAAGCGATTGCCGTTGTGCCGCTGCCCATGTATGGGTCAAGAACTACCCCCCCAGTTGGGTTGAGTTCTCGATGAGCGTCTTGATGATAGGCACGGGCTTTGGCGTAGGATGCCCGAAAGCCTTCTTGTCGGCAGTGTTCGTCTGAGTGATGAAATACTTGCGCTTGGTCTCATACGTGCCGTAGAGGTTGGCGCCATTCCGCATGAATACGATGTACTCCGTATCGCTCAGATATTTGTTGTTGCACGTTGGCACAGGGTTCGTCTTGTGCCACGTCAGCAGGTCGTACTTCAACTTGTGGCTGAGTGCAAAGCCCAGCAACTGCGGCAACTGGTCTTTCGAGCAGAAGATATACATGTTAGGATGCTTGCAGACACGCAGACATTCCTCCAACACTTCGTTACTCACACCGCTTTGCAGGTGGTCGATGCCTTGATGATAGTCACGGCCTTTCTTGCCGAAAGCACTACCGCCTTTCTCGTTGTGCTGCTGCAACTCGTATGGCGGGTCTGCAACGATGAGCGACACCGTGCCGCTCTCGATTTGCCGCAATCCCCGCAGACAGTCCATATTGTATATCTCGTTTACGTTCATGGCTCAAAGTCTGGGATAATCATAAACTGGTCGATGTGGTTCAGCGGGCAATGGTCGTAATCCGAATGACTGCTGATAACCTCGTCGTCGGTCTCACTGATGCTTCCGACAGCGGGTTCGTATATTTCTCCGCTATACAGCAATACGGGGATTCCTCGTGGTGCCTTATCAAAGTCGGAACACCATTCGCCTGCTTTCGGCCATTCGCAAGAAGCATTGATGCGTTCCTGCACCTCTTCATCGGTTACTTCGGGTTTGTCGAACTCGAAGCAATCGTCATTATCCATAATGCTTATGGCTTTTGTTATTTCGCCATCACCGATAATCTTATATCGGCCTCTTAGTGTGTCAACTGTTCTTTCCATAATTCGTGTCAATTCGTTCAATTCGTGTTCGTTAAAAACCTAATCCGTATAATCTGTGTAATCCGTGTTCGTTATAGCGGGTCAAGGAGCATAACACGCCGCTGACCGTACTCGTCGGGCATAGAGATATAGAGGTCACACTCTATGCGGTCTTGCAGAGCGAGGAGGTTGTCGAAGTTGTTGATGACGGTATCTCCGGGCTGCAGTCGGTGGTAGGCACGGGTTGGCGTCGGGGTCAGGAGGAAGGTACACATGGGCTTGTCGGTTGTTTCGGTCATTCGCGGCCTCTCTTCCATATGCGGCGGAACAAATTGATGCACCAGGGTAGCCAGATGTTGCGCGTCATCAGCAGCAGGGCGATGATGGCAATGGCGAGCAGGCGGTCTTTCAGCGTCTGCCACCAGCGCTTATACCATGGAAGTTCCATTTTTGTGGCGGGGGTCTCTTTCACGTCTGTCGAGTCGGACTGTTCCCAATGGGCTTGCAGGGCGTCGAAACGCTGTTGCCAGAGGTCGTTGACCGAATCAACGACCACACTCAGCCGTGCTTCAAATTCGCGGGTCAGGCGTTGCTCCGTCTGTTGCTGCATCTTGGATAGCGAGCGGTCGGTGGTGCGCTGTTCCTGTCGCATTTCACGTCCCAACGAGTCGGTCCACGTCAGGATGGTCTCGGTGATGTGCTCACGTTGGTCCTCGTTGCTGACCAACGAGGCACTGTACTCGTCCATGCGTTGCTGCCACGACCGCTCTATCTGTTCGTGCCACGACTGCACGGTGCGGTCAATCTGCGCCTGGATAGCCAGCGTGTCGGCCTGCTCGTAGTGATGGTGATGCTGCTCGATGGTCTTCGGCGTAGCGCAGCCAGTCAGCAGCGAAATGACTGCCAGCACGGCCAGCGCGGCCACCATTGTGCCGATGAAGGCAACCAGTTGCGTGATACATAACTTGATGCGCTCTTCGTCCGTCAGGTCCTTATACTGGTCACTCTCCTGCGGCGTCATCTGTGTTGGGTTGTAAATGTCAAACATAATCGTGTCGTTTTTGAGTTTTATCTGCCAACAAAATTACGCCAAAACCGCCAAAGCCAACGGACATCAACCGCCTTGCACGGTCTTGACGATGGCCGGAGCAAGGCGCGGAATGTTCAACAGCGGACGGGCAACGGCATAGACGCTATTCCACTCCTTGTCGAGCGCGTCCCACTGGTCGTCGTCGGCCTTGCTGATGCTGACGTAGAACGACCCGCCGCGCAGTCCGAGATACTTCGCCCTGGCAAGCAGTGATTTCGCAGCACCGTCGTAATCAGCCAGCAGCTGCGCCCACAGGTCGGCACCCGCCCCAGCGTCGTAGTCCCGTCGCGGGTGCTCGGAGGTAAGACCCGACGCTGACGCCTCGGGAACAGTGGCAAACAACTCCTGCTGCACGGGCTGTGGCATCTTTGCATGGTTCACCACGACGTTATAGGCCGTTCCGAGTGCCGTGCGCTCCACGTGGAAGAGTATCGCCTCTGGGTCGCCCTTCTTGCGGGTGCCAGGGTACAGCAGTTCATAGGTAAACGTGATGTCGGTAGTCTGCGGGTCAGTGTTAGCCATGCGGTCAAGATCGGCCTTCACCGCGTCCAGCACCTTCTGTCGGAAGTTGGCGAACTTTGGGTACGGCACAATCATCTCGCCCGTTCGTTCGTCCTTATACGGCACAATGCCCAGATACTCCTTCAGCTCCGTCAGCAGAATGCGCACCGTCCGCTCGCCCTTCTTCGTGCGGTTCATCAGCATCAGATACAGCCGTGGCGTCGGGCGCTTCGTAGAGTACGACGCAATCTTCTTCAGGTGGTTCACATAGCCCTGCGACATGTCGAACGCCCACTCCGCCACGTCGGGATTAATCTTCACGTCGATGTACGGCTGTTTGCGCATCACCGCCTGCTTCTCGCCCTCCTTGTCCTCAAAGTGGTAGTAGTCGCCCGTGTCCTCGAAACCGAACTGCGAGAACACGTTGGTCAGCAGCGTCCTACCCGTCGGATTGCCGTACTGGTCGAACTCCGGGTGCTCCACCTTCAGATTGATTTGCTCGATGGCCTCGCGGGCGGCATTGTAGTTCGACGGGTTCACGCCAAGGTCGGCCAAGTAAATCTTCATCGTCGGCAGGCCGTCGCGTAGCACGTGTTCCGAGAACAGCGCCTTCGGGCGGTTCTTCGCCTTGTCGAGGTGCATGTTATAGAAGTCCTTGATAAACGACTGCAACACCTCGCTCACCATCAACAACGCCTGCTGCTGAATCAGCGACAGTCCGGCACCCAGCTGCGTATATTTGAACGGCGTCTTCACCCACGACTCGCGGGCCACCAGTTCGCGCATCTGCTGCATCGTGATATTCTTGCTATCCATATCGTATATAATAAATAATGTTATTACCTATAACTATTTTTCGGTTACTATAACAAGACCTTTTCAGGTCGTTTGTACTATATTCCGTGGTCACTCAAACTATAAACTGGTTAACCTAAATCTCCTACGATGCCTATTCCTACACCGTTTCCACCATCGGGAAGACAAGCCACAAACAAGTCACCTTTTCTCTTTTTATATGAATAAGAAATATTGCTATACGTTGTCTTTGCTTGTCAGAAACCACCGTATTCAGGGCGTTTGCGGGCTGTTTTGGTTAACCGACATATAGTATAGACCACCTTCCAGCCAAGCATTTCAGTAACCCGTTTAGAGTTGTGGCGACTTTCTCGTCTGCCAGCAAGGTGTCCAACTATATAACTTCGGACACCTTGCGCTTACCCTCCTGCACGTCTAACCATAGGCCGATGGCCTGTGCCACCAGATTGCCGATAGTCTCTCCACGATGGCACTTGATAGTGTTCAGTCGCAGGTAGTCCGACATCGGGATATACGTCTGTACGCCCTTGGTGGGTTCCTGCTCCGATGGCTGAGGGCTGAGGGCTGATGGCTGATGTTTTTCACCGCCCTGCTCTTCAGTGTTCGTCTTTCTGATACCATCCCGCACTTCCTGTTCCATGTCGCTAATCAGCGTACCCTTCATCGCGTCAGCGTCCCAATTATTCTTGTTTCCCATAATTCTTGCAATGTTGATTTCTTGAAATGTTGAAATTTTATTTCGAGCCTGCTCACGCTCGGCAAACTGAAAGCGAGCTTTCGTCTGCTCTCGCTTAATCGCAGCCTTGATTTATTAAAAGAAAAGTGTTTTCGCCAGCTGCTCGTAGGCCATACTCGCTGTGCTGTACGGCTGCCAGTCGTAGATGCTCAGCTTCTTCGTCTGCGCCTCGTTCATCTTCGCAATGGCAGGGATGCCGCTGATGGGCGTCTTGTTGCCCTTGTACCACTCATAAAGCAGCAGACGACCACCGAACTTCTCGCGCAGGTCGTTCAGGATGCCTTTGGCGATATTCGAGCGCAGGTCGGTCATCGTCGGCAACACGCCCGTCAGTTCCAGTTGCGGATTCAACTCCTGCTTCACCGACTGCATATCCACCAGGATAGGGCCGATGCCGCTCACCGACATGCCCTCTAACGTGGTAGGGATAATCAGACCGTTGGCTACCGCCATAGCATTGTAGGTTGATTTCGACAGGGCCGGTGGGCAGTCTATCAGCACATAGTCGAATATCGTGGGCACCGTAGGCCCTTCGCCATCGTAATACTTACCGTCTATCTTGTCGGCAGTCGTCACACTCTTGAAGAAACACTTGCGCAGGGCCAGCAGCGGCTGTAACTGCTGCGCCAAGTCAGCATCCACGTTCTGCAGCGCCTTCACACTCGGACACAGCCAGATGCCCTTGTCATCGGTTATAGGCTGGTCGTAGCCGTTCTTTTTCTCCGGCACCTGATAGACGGGTAGTCCCGTTTGCTCCCTCAGAGCGTCCAACACTGTGCGCCCACGTCCCTTCTGCCAGCCCATCAGCTTCGACAGGTGACATTGTGGATCAAGGTCAATCACCAGCACCCTCGCTTGTCTGTTCTGACGTGTGATTGCCACTGCCAGGCTCTGCACGGTGGTGGTCTTCCCCACCCCGCCTTTGTTGTTGACAACCGCCAACACTTCTTTCAGTCTTGTTTCCATACCCGTCGTTTTTTAGTTGGCATTGCTTTTTACAAACTCGTCATGCGCCCGCTTCCTGATGACCGCCACCTCTTTGCCGGCAACCACCACCCCGAACGGGAACAGCATTCTGAACGTGTCAGACGGCAACAGCTTACAGTCCTCGTCCTGCATACTGTCGAACACAGCCAGCATGAAGCACACGCCGCGCGACATGCCAGCCATCACCTTCGCCATCCAGCCCTCCCTGTCAGGCTGGCGCTCAATCCACGCCATCAGGTTCGTGGTAATCATCTTCGAGATTTCCTCGATGTCCTGCGCGGCACCCTCCGACTCCTTCATCATCGCCTCGATGTCGATGTCCTTGATGTCCTTGCCGTGCTCCTTGGCGAACTTCTTCAAAAGTTCCTCGAAAGTTTCCTTTTTCTTGTCCATACTGCTTTTTTGTTTGATTACTTTCATTTATTCAACCAACATTGGTTTCAATCAAACAAACCGCGTTGAATGATTGCTTTCTTGTTTTGCGCATTTCTTGCAACGTTGGTTTGTTGATTGCTTGATTTCCGTCTTACAGGTCGGTTGGGCTTGCCATCGGCTGTTCCGTATGGGATAGGAACGCGCCTGCCGCTCGCCGTACTGCCTACAACATTGCCGTGCTTGCCGTCTGGCGTGCCAGTCGAACGCCACCCGCGATACTTCTGCTTGAAGGAGAAACTGGCGTGTGCGGCCTTCGGACTCTGATAGCCCTTGCCGTGGTTGTCGTCCACCACCTCGTCCGTCTCGCGGTTCTTGATCACATAGCGGTCAATGCCAGGTCTGCTCAGTTCCGCCCATCGTACTGCAATGTAAATACTTTCCTGTGCCATATTGTTTGATTTAAACGTTTATTGATTTCTTGATTTATTGTTTCCTTTGTTTCTTGGTCGCCTGTTGGCTCGAAATGATATTTAGAATTTATATTTAGAATTTTATTTAGAATAGGCTTGCGCCTTACATAGGAAAAATTTTAAATCACATTTTAAATACCAATTTTAAATAAAATTTCAAGCGAAGCGCCCACCATCATTGAAAGGTCAGCGGGACGGGTGATGTCCCGCCGACCCTATAAAGAGCGTTACCACGTATAGTTGATGGTACCGTCCCATGCTGTGTCCAGCGTCAGCCCGACGCCACCTTCCGAGGTAGCACCGCCACCCGTGCCGCCGGAACCGCCAAACAAACTGCCTTCCCACGTCGTAATCTTGTTGCGCGTCACGGGAACATTCTCCATTGGCGAGAACGTGTTGATGTCACCGTTGCTGGCATCCTGCGACGTGATAGTCAGCTTCAGGATATCACTCTGCTCGTGTGGGGCAGTATATATCTCATACACCCTCACAGCCTGGCCGTCATCGCCAATCACGCTGCGATATTCCGTCTGCTTCGAGTTCACGCAACCATACCCTGTTCTGGGGTTCAGTGTCGAACTGCCGCCCGTATAATAGAACTTCAGTCGTGCCACGTCAGACGGAATCTGCTCGTCGGTCAGCGTCAGGCGCATCATCGCCACCACACGCTGCATCTGCAGTTCTTCATTGATACCGTCACCATCTACCACCAACTCACCGCAATAGCAGAAAGTATCAGTCATCTTGTTACTCGGAAACGTTACCTTCGTTGGTGACGTAATCGTAGCATTACCATCTGTCGAATTGTGCGCAATAGCCACGACGGTATAAGTTCCCTCTGGCAGCGACATGTTCACCGTGCCGAAGTTCGCATCCGTCGACTTGAAACTCTTCGTAGAGCCAACCTTGGCATCGTCCTCGTCGAACGCCGCCACCGATAGGCGTGAACACTGATCCGTCAGCTTTGTCGCCGCACGGGTAAAGTCCTGCTGCTGGTAGGGTGTAAACCTAAGCACAACATTGGCACCGCCCTCGTCCACGTCGTAACCATCGCCCACGATAGGCTTCTCACATGCGGCCATCATCATCGCCGCCAGTCCGAATAATATTACTTTCTTCATAGTCTTTACTTTTGGGGGCGCTCCGCTTGAAATTTGATTTAAAATTTGTATTTATAATTTTATTTATAATTTTCTTGCGGAGTGCCATTTTGTTTATAACATTCTTACCTTTTCAATGTTTCCTGTTAGGGGGTCACGCCGGTACCACGACGAATATAGACGTTCGCTGCCAAAGTTAATCAGCATACCATATTCCGTATGCGTCAGGTGCATATAGTTCCAAAGCTGGCGCACATGGTCGTTGGTAGTATGGCTTACCGATTTCAATTCGCAGATAATATCATCAATCACCAAGTCCATGCGGTACGTCTGATCCAACTGCACGTCATCCCAGAAGATAGGCAGCATCTTCTGGCGTTCCACCTTGTGGCCGTCCTTCTTTAGCAGATACTCCATAGCAGCCTCGTAAGCCGACTCCAGCAGTCCTGACCGATACTTGGCATGAACCTTCATAGCAACACCAGTTATCGCTTTCATCGGTTCTAATTTGCTGTTGTATTGCTTAATCAAATCCATAGAAATTCTAAATAAAATTTTAAATATCCATTCTAAATAAAATTTCAAGCGTAGCGACCATCTGTTTGCTTTTGGTCGGGCTGTTGCCCTCAAAATTTTATTTATAATTTGTATTTATAATGTGATTTAAAATTGCTGCGCCCGAAATATATTCTAAATAAAATTTTAAATATCCATTCTAAATAAAATTTCAAGCGTAGCGACCATCACCAGTTCCCTGCAAACTCCGTGTCCCACTCGCCACTCAGTGCCAGCGCAAAGCCGCCTGCGTTCACGAAAAGATTACCCGTGTAGTTCGTTGAGCGGTTCGCCTTGAATGGCGCGTCCTCGATGCTCGCCGTACCAATCACCGCGTCGCTCTGGTTCTTGGCCACCACGCTCACGTCCGTCGTCCATTCCGTAGCCGACGAGAAGCCGTAGATGTTCACGCTCATCGTACCCTTCGTGCCTACCTTCGACTCGGGAATGGCAATCGTGCGGGGTGTCGAAGCCTGTGCCGCAGTAGGATCGCCCGTCAGGTAGTCCATGCCGTAATACCACGTTGTCGGTGTAACGGTAATGTCGGCGATGCCCGCAGGTATCTCGTCCGCCACCGTCACCCTCAGTCGTGTCACCACGCGCTCCAGTGTCACGTTGTGCGCCGACGACGTACCGGCACTCACCGTTATCTGGAAGTCCTTGTAGAACGTGTCCAGCGGCTTCGTCCAGACGATGTTATGCTCTGCCGTTGACAATGTAACGCCCTCGCCACGGCTGGCCACGAAATACACATGGTGACTGCCGTAGTCCAGGTTCAGCGTCGGCGTACCGAAGTCCTCGTCCGTCGAAGTCTGATGCACCTGCTGCACCAACGTACCGTCCACATAGTCCAGCACCCACAGGTCGGTCATCGCCTTTCCGTCGGCCTCCATTGCCGCACGGGTCATGCTCTCCGTGGTCATTGTGAAGTCACCCTGACAAGTAAAGGTAATAACCTTCTTCTTGTTGTTCACTGCGAGCTCGTTGCTCATGTCGTTCTCACACGCTGCCAGCATCACTGCGATACCTGCCAGCCAAATCAAATTTTTCTTCATAGTTTTGAAGTTTAAAAGTTTGTAATTAAAATATCTCTTTGTGTGATTCCACACATATATATAACGTGCCACCACTTGCTTTTGTTATTTATTTGGTCGGGCTATCGCCCTTGAAATTTGATTTATAATTTTTATTTATAATTTGATTTAAAATTGCTGCGCCCTGAAATTATTCTAAATAAAATTTTAAATACCAATTTTAAATAAAATTTCAAGCGAAGCGCCCACTACTTCAATATTCCGCCGGTTGCCAGTCCTATCAGCCCCAGGGGAATGAGCAGCCCCGTCTCGTAAATCACGAACAGCGCCACCGTAGCCGCTGCCACCATACCCACGGCCTTCAACGTGGAAGATGTCTGAGGGCTGATGGCTGAGGGCTGATGGTCGATGGCTGATGTCTGATGGCTGATGGCTGATGGCTGACGCTCTACACGCGGCTTGCGAGGCTTGCGCTGCCTGCGGGGACGGGGCTGGTTCACGGTTACATGCTCATTATTCGTGTAATTCGTGCAATCTGTGGCTTCTTCTATAACCTCCGGCTCATTATCCGTGCAATCCGTGCAATCTGCGGTCTCCACAACATCTTCCATCTTACCTCTTCCATCTTCCATCTTACATCTTCCATCATCCATCTTATTCCACTTTCCGCTTGCCAGTCCTGGGTACATCGCACCGGGATAGCACAGCCACCCGTCGGCATTCTCCGTCACCTCGTGGCAGATCTCGCGGTCCGTTCCGTGGAACGTCATCGTCATGCGTCCGTCACTCTCCACCGCCAGCAGACTGTAAATCGTCCCCTGCGGGTTATGCTTCATCTGATACGTCTGTGCCATAGTCTATATATATTATATAAGGTGTAGTTATCCAAGCATGTAAAACTCGAAGGCGAAAGCCAGCAGCATCATGAAAATCACCACGTCAGATAACGTAATCTTGCGCACCTTTTGCTTGATGGGTTGCAACACATAAACATTGATTGCTTTCCATGTTGCTTGCCATCCACGTTGAATGATTGCTTTCAACGCATCCACATTGATTGATACATTGATATCAATGTTGATTGCTCTGTTTGTTGATTGAATTGTTGCTTCCATTGTTGTATGCTTGTTTTATTGAAATATTGCTTGATTGCTTTCTTGTTTTCTTGAAACGTTGATTTGTTGCTTTCAACGACACAAAGATACGACATTTAAGTAAACATACCAAATATTTCGCAAGAAAAGTTTACTTAAACGTATAGATTTAACTTTTCAAAACGAAATATACATAAAAGTAAACACAAATTAACAAAACAACGATACGTTTACATTAAAGTATTAAATGTGGCAAAAATGTTTGGAAGTCAGAGAAGAAATGCCTATCTTTGCCACATACTTAAACGTAAACTTACATGGACATCAAGAATATAGCCCGCGAAAAGGGCATGAGAATAGAAGATATAGCCAACGAACTTGGAATTACAAAGGGTGGCCTATCAAAAGCTCTCAACGGCAATCCCACCATCGGGACGCTGCGAAAGGTGGCTGGAGTGTTGAAGGTACCAGTGACAGACTTCTTCCGCGACGAAATAGGCGACGCACCCGCCAGTCACATCGAGCCCCAGCAGAAGTGTCCTTACTGCGGACACGATCTGAACATCAAGGTAGAGTAGGCAACAGGTATTTTCAGGTATTTTTAGGTACAAAAAAGCGAGAACCGACGTGGCTCCCGCTCTTAATTCGTGAAATTAGTGTAATTCGTGTTCGTATAAACTTCTACTTCACTTTCTTGAACCATGTTGTCTGTTCGTCTGGCGTATCAATGTCAAACGTCAGCAAGCCATTCTTGATGACATATCGCAAATTTGTGTACGAATTACTATACCTGAGCCTTAGTACATTGTTTTCCGCAGTCCATTGATACAGGATATGAACATTATCTCTTATTGACTCCCGCCAGCAGTTGCCGTTGCTATAGAACTCCCAAGTCTCATAGTTATCCCACCTGGTAATTTCACCCCTATGGTCAAACTCCCACCTGCCTATCAGTTGCTCGTCTATTGGACCTTCTGGGTGGTTCTCTTTGTCAATCTCCTTGCCACACGATACCATCATCATGGCCACCATCATCACACACAATAAAAATACATTCTTTTTCATGTCGCCTTTGTTTTAAAAGTTAATAAAAAATATCCGTTTAATCCGCGTCATCCGTGGTCTTTTTTAATCAACTCGTCGATATACTCTGACTTATTCTTCACGCCAGCCAGCTTGTCGGCGGCCTCCTGACTGATGCGCACCATCAGGGGCACCTTGTATGCCGTCACCGGACGGCCACCGCCGCGCCAACCGCCACGGCCCGATGTCTTTTTTGCTTCTTCGTTTGCCATAATCGTTACTCCTTATTGCTATAATCCTTTTTAATCTTTGTCAATATGCAGCCCACCATGTACGCCTGGCTGTCCTTCGGGTTTTCGCGCAGGTTCTCGCGGGTCTGCTCCAACAGCGTGTCGGCGAACTTCACTACCGCCTCGTTGCTGATGTTCTCCAAGTCCACCGCCACCGTGCCGCGCCTGATGCGCCACTCCTTCAGACAGCGGCGCATGAGTGCCTGCAGGTCGCCACGGTTACTGTTGTCGACGACCACTGGCGTGCTCACCACCTTCAGCTTGCCGCGCAGCCCTGCGCCATTGTCGTCCGTATAGACGCACCACCAACTCTTCTTCTGCCAGTCCTGGTCTATCTCCAGTTCCCGCTCCGTGAGGATGGTAATCTCGCCCACCCACGGCAGCTCCCGTGACGTGCAGGCCACAAAGTCCTTCTCGCGTCCCCTGCCGTGCGAGCGGCTATTGTCAATGATAAACAGGGGTATGTCTCGTTTCTGGTTCATAATCTTACTTTTCCTTTAATTACTCAAAAACAAGGTACATATAACCGCCACGGTCACAATACACAAAGCAATCGAGTGAAGACTTGTTGCACATATCCTCCGTGCGCTTGTCCTGATGATTGAACATGGTGTCATAATCTTCGTCAGTCCATGTTCCGAGGTTCTGTTTGCTGACGCGACCTTCCCGTCCGTTATCGAGGTCAATGGACTTAGTTGATTTATAAGGATGCGCCTCACATTCCTTAATCACCTCTGCCAGTTTGTTATAAAATTCCTCTTTCATATTCTCGCCCTTTCTATAATTTAACTTTGTTGAACCACGTCACGACTCGGCCAAACAAGCGAGCTTGATGGCTCTCGCTGCTCCGTGATTTGTAATTATTCCTATATCCTATAATCAATTACCCTCGGTGATGTCAGCCAGCACACGACGATTGATGATGTCGTAGTCGCCGGCAATCGCCCAGAACAGCACATTGCAGTTCAGTCCTACAAAACCCTTCAGGTCGAAGTTGTCATCGGCATGGTTCGCCAGCTGCTCCAGACCTGTCAGCGAAATGCGCACCATTGCTTCCTGCTCCTCGCTCAACTCGTAGCGGTGTTTCAGAGTACTTATCGCATTCTCGAAAGCCCCCTCTTCACCACTCGTCACTCCATTCATAAAGTCAGCCATCACGTCTGCCAACTCCTCTACTTTCTTAATGTTCTTTGCCATAATATCGCCCTTTCTATAATCTTTAATTATTCCTATATCCTTTAACTAATTACTCCCAATCCACGATGCGCTCGTACTTCTCCAGATGGCCGCGAGGGGCGCCATAAACGAACTGCGTACCCATTTCGCCGGCCACCTTGATAGGCTGGTCGAGCTTGATGGTGGTGGCAGTCTTGCCGTCGCAGTCGTACTGGTTGCACTGGTAGCCGATAGTCATCTTTGGCAGTCGCCATGTGCCCCAGTTCTTGCTGTTCAGATAGCGCAACAGCACGTACACCGACTTGGCGTTGGTCTCGACGGGACTTTCGCCCGCAAACAGACTGAGGTATTCGTTGCTGGACAGCGTGTCGGCGGTCAGCTTCTGGCGCTCACGCTCTGCGTTGGCCTTGCGACGGATTTCCGCCTTAACCTCGTTCAGGTCGGCAATCATAGCGTCGATGTCCTCCACGTCTTCGCACTGCGAGAGTAGCCCGTCAATACCGCCAGCGGTGATAATCAGGCTGCCTGCATTGTCGAACTTACGTCCGTCCTTCTGCCAATGGTCCATATTCTTCAGGCTGTAATACTCACGGTAGATGTCGAGCGTACCGTTCTCGTTCTGCTCTACGCGATAGATGGCGCGTCTTGTCTTGAAAATCTTAGTTGCCATAATTTCTAAGTTTAAAAGGTAAATAACTAATGTTTGATGCTGCAAAATTACGAAAACTTTTTGTTTCCTGCAAGCAAATAACAAGAAAAGTTGCTTGCATTTAACAATGTTTTATGATTGCAACAAACAAGCTGCCATTTCCTTAACATTCGTTAGTAAATGCAATCAACTAACAATACGTTCTATTTATCTTTTGGTTCTTGCCGTCAGGCGACTACCATATATATAATATAAATAATGTACGACCGTCCTCGCGGAGGGTCGCACATCGACGTGTGAAAGATGGTAGTCTTAAAACAAACGTCTGAACACTTAGTATAGGCCGCGCTCGGCCGAAACAAATTCAAGACTAAAATTTGTAATTCAATTAAAAGTGCATTAATCTCATTAAAAAGCAGAAATACTAAAACTTAACTTTAAAAAACCGTAAATACTAATACTACTTAAAAACCTAAAACAATTCTAATTATTAACAATTACTCCTATTGAAGATATTCGTTCCTGATGCCGTCGGGCAATGCCAGACGCGGGCGTCATTCTGATGCTGCGAGCAAGTCACGCACATCATCCCACGTGGCGACGTCCATCTGACCCGTCGCTGGGTCGTAATAGCCCACGGCCAGCGGTTCCACCTTCGCCTCTACGCTGTCTGGGATGATAAAGAACTCGAACGGCTCCGTCTTCGGCTCTGGCAAGTCGCTCATGGCGATGTCCTGCCGGCACGCCCGCTTCACGCGCTCCACGTCCTCACGCTGCATCTTCGGGTCATCCTTCAACGCCCGCCGCACGGCAGCCAGTTCCTCTTTGCGCATATACTCCTCCCACTCATGCTGCACTTGCAGCCAGTGGGCATACTGATAGATGTTATCCACCGCCCGCACCCAGCCGTCGGCACCGCCAGCCAACAGCAGCGACGCCATTGGCTGCGTCATGAACAGCCGGTTCGCCTTGTAGTCGAACGACAACATGCCGCTCGCGAAAATCTTCTCCAGCCACGCCCACATCTGCAGCGTCGCCTGCGCCTCGCGGTCCTTACGCCGTGCCTCGCGATACTTCCGCGAAAAAATAAACTTGATCACGTTCATAACCTTTAACCTTTAACCATTGACCATTGACCATTGACCATTATTCCTTCGTCTTCTTTTTCTTCGCGGGCTTTTCGTCAGGAGTATCGACCACACTACCGGCCACGTCGTCCGTTCCGTCCGTGTCAGTCCGCTGCTCACTGACCACATCAGCACCGCGAAGCCTTGTGCGGCTCTCGATGGCGTCGCCGATGACGGCAGTCACGATGGCCGCGTCCGTGGCGAAGATGCCGCCGTACAGGTGCAGCCCCGGCTCGACCTTTTGCACCATTGTGCCGTGCAGCACCACCACGCCCTGCGGGCCGTCGAACATCAGCACGTCGTCCGTCAGCGTCTCGTCCACGCCGTACACCACCTCCACCGCGCCGTGCTCCTGGCTCACCATACCGATGACGTCAGCCAACTGTTCGCACACCAGTTCCCTCTGGTCCTCGCGCGTCAGCAGTCTCACGCCCCGCATCGTACCCAGACGAATGCCCTTCGCCACGAACGCCAGCGTCTCCTTCGTCACCTCCGGCACCCACAGCGTCATCCTGTGGCCACGGCCCGTCATACCACTCACGGCCTTCGTCATAGCCGTTACCGTCACGTCGCCGCTCGTCTGCAGCATCACCGCGTGACCCTTCTTCTCTCTCAGCAGCTGCGGCAACTGTCGTTCTGCGCAGCACGGTTCAATCATATTTGCCATATTACTTTTTCTTTTTAGTGGCCTTTCGGCCAGAAATCTTACAAATCTTACAAAATCTAACAGTCTTTTGGTCGGGCTTGCAGCCCTCGAAATTAAGTTTAGAATTTAAGTTTAGAATTTTATTTAGAATTATTTTAAACCCAATTTTAAATACCAATTTTAAATTCCATTTCAAGCGAAGCGCCCACATTACCACGTCACGACCTCGTGCTCCTTGTTGTTCATCACCAGTTTGTCCCAGCCGATGCCGTTCAGTCGGTTCAGCCAGCCCGCCAGGAACTTCCGTTGCGTCGGGTTCTGCGCCAGCCGCTCGAAGTACGCCTTACGCTCCAGCCACAACCTGCGGAACAGCTCTTGCTGGTTGCCGTAGCCGTTGATGGCCGCAATCGTCTTCGGGCCAACCACGCCGTCCATCGTCACGCCCAGCACCTTCTGCGGCAGCTTGATGCCGTACACCCCGCTGTTCCAATACCAGTCCACCACCAGGTTCGCGATGGCCTGCGACCTGATGTCGTCCGCCTTCCACTTGTCCCAGTACACCGGCTTCAGCACGACGTATATTGCGTCAAACTCCGTAATCAGCATCACGTCGCGCTCGTTGATTACCTTGTCCTCGTTCTTGTCGTAGCCATACTTGCGCCACGTGGCCAGCGTCACGCCCTTGTTCGTCGCGCCGCCCTTGTCGCCCTTCACCTTGTTGTAGCCACCCTCCCACGACAGCAGCCACGGAGCCAAAATTTCTACCTTTGCCATATTTTTATTCTTTTTTTTATTTTATCTTTTGGTCGGGCTTGTCAGCCCTTGAAATTATATTTAGAATTATTATTTACAATTTTATTTATAATGGGCTTGCGCCTTGCAGTGGAATAATTTTAAACTTAATTTTAAATACAAATTTTAAATCAAATTTCGAGCGAAGCGACTCCCATTATATATCAATGCGTGACAATCCTCACCCCGTCGATTTCCATTATCAGATAGTCGCGGACGCGGCGAATCTGGCGGCTCTCGACAAACTGGATCATCCTTTGCCTCACTTCCGGGAATACCTTGATGCAGGTGCAGAAACCCTCTTCCACCTGACCCTTGCCCGTGATGTACTTGATGTGGAACGGCACGCGGCTGACACCCTTGCCGTCCTTGCCGCCAGGGGGATTGAACCCTCGCATGACAATTCCCGTCCGTGGGTCGCGCCACTCGAACTTCTCGGTCATGTCCCTGACCTCGAACCAGCTCCGTGTAGGTTTCATCTTCGGCATAATCATATTATTTTATGCCACAAAATTACGCAAAACCACTGAAACCCAACGGACACTATCATTTCCGTGACCGCACGAAAATGATAAAAAAAGAGCCCGCGACCTTCCCAGGCAGCAGGCTCTCACCCTAAAAATTAAAGTCATGAGACCTTAAAATATCTCTCTTGGTCGCTTCGCTCAAAATTTGATTTAAAATTAGTATTTAAAATTAAGTTTAAAATTGCTGCATCCAGAATATTCTAAATAAAATTCTAAATATAAATTCTAAATAACATTTCAAGCCGTCAGGCGCCCCTGTATATCTATAACGGCAAAAAGCCGTGATGTGGTCTGCGGGGGTATCGCTCCCCGTCGATTTCTGCGGTTGCTCCAATCTCGCAAGCCTCCTATAATGTATATTGTAGTGCGCCTCTGGCGCGAGCCGACTCCCTAATCTCCCATCGTGTCTATAACGTATTACACTATCTCAAACGTGAACGTCCTGTCGTCGCCCTCACCCTCCAGCGTCAGGCGTCCGTAGCGGATGGCGTTCATGCCAATCACGATGTCGAAACGCTCGTGGCCGTGGCTCACGCCGAAATACAACTTCGGATAGTGGATGCTGTCGCCTATCACCATCCCCAGCTCGTAAATCTCCGTCGGAGTCTTGCCAGCCGCCGTGTTCGAGTCCATGCTGCCCAGTGACTTCAGTCCCATCTTCGCGGCCAGTTCTGGCGTCACCTGGCAGTGCGTCGCCCCCGTGTCCCACAATGCCCTGACGCGCTCACCGTGCGCCGTCTCGCCGTCGGGTACTGGCGCATAGACAATGGCCTCGCTGATAATCTGCGTTTCCAGTTCGCGGCCTTTCAACACAATGCGCCTTACATCCATACCGAACTCGAATACATTGTCTCTCCACTCGTGACGGGGTTCACCTCGTTCACCTCAATCGTCTGCTCCTGGTTCAGCACCAGCGGCTCGTTGTTCACAATAATCGTCATCTTTTTCATAATCGTTACCAATTAACTTGTTATTTCTCGCGGTGTGATTTATGAATCACGCCGCAAATATACGAAAAAATTTTGAATAGTGATTCATTTCGCACGCTATAATATATATATAAAGGTATCATGCGGCCTGGGGACGCCCGCAGGGGTTCAGGATCTCGTCGACGGTATGGAAGTGGCACTTGTCGGCCAGCAGGTGAAAGTCGGCCATGTCGCGGGCAGCCTCCCAGACGCTCACGCCGTTGTCGCACTCCACGATTTCCGCCTTGTCGTGTCCCGCGTCCGTCCATCGGTACCAGCTCACGCAGTACGTCCAGTCCTCCGGCTTGTCCGTATAGTTCTTGTAAGCCACCTTCACGCGGATTTTTCCCACGTTGTGCTTATACGTCGATTCCTTGCCGTCGAATTTCATTTTGTTGATGATACCTTCGGCAAAGAACCGCGTCCACTTCTGGCGCTCCTCAGCCTTCACCGTCATGCCGTTCCACGTCTTGAAGTCGCGGAACTCGCGCCCGTCAGTGTCGCTGATTACCGATGCAGGCTGTAACGTCAGAGCCTCGCGGCGGAACTCCCCGCCGTTCAGTTCCATTTTGAACGGACCCAGCACCGTCTTCCACTCGCCCTTGGTGTCCTTGCCAAAGTCCAGCGTGAAGAGCCACACTTCGCCGTCCGATGCGTCCCAATAGCCCTTGCGGATGCTTGTCACCGTCGCCACCTCGTCGCTCCAGGCGTGCTTCACCTTGTCGCCTACCTTCACGCCCTCGGCCTCGGTGATGATGTTATTTACTCGGTTGTTACTCTCGATATTGTTGTTGTTGCTTGAAGTCTTCATAATTCTGTGATATTTTAAAGTGATTGTAATTGGGGTGTATAATTAACTTATCGTTTTAATGAGTCGTTCAAAGTCACTGGTCATATATACCAGGGTGCTGCCCTTTTCGCGGACGGCCACGTTACGCCCGTAGTCCACAAAGATATGACCGCGCCAGAAACCCTTCACGAAGTCGGCCACCATTTCGACCGTCTTGATTGGGTTGGAATCGTTGAACTCCTGATACTCGCGCATTGGAAGATACATTCTCGCCATTTCCACGTCGTGCAGGGTGATCGGCGTGCCCTTTGCCAGTTTCACCGACAATCTCAGTTTCTCCAATCGCTTGCCCAGCTTCGATAAGGTCTCGCGGTGGTTCAGCAGTTTGTGATAGGATCCCCGCGTCAGGTTGCCAGCGGCTACGAAAGCGATACGCGCTCCCGTGCTGTGATGTGCTTCCTGGTCGTAGGCAGCCTGTGCCTCGTTTAGTTTGGCCTCCAGTTGTGCCAGTTTATTTGTCGTTGCCATAATATTATCTCTTATTGTTATGAAATTGCGTTATTTTCCAATAATCTTTCTATAATAGAAAAAGCCTCTTTAAATGTTTTCACTCCTTCTCTCAGTACGCTCCGATGATCTGGGTTCTGAGTCAGGATGTCAAATGATTCTATATGTTTACCTGCTCTGTCAATAGACCTGCGATGTACGTTAGCATGAAGTATAAACTCTTTATCATTGTCTGCAATGTAAATGGCCTCCCAATTCTGAAAAGGACATTTGTAGTAATCTGGTTGCAAGTACCTCTTTGGTACAAATCCAATGTTATTCTGTGCCATAATGCTGTGATTTAAAATAGTGATTATAATATGGGTGTATAATGTATGATGTCTGATGTTATGCGGTGCTTACATCGTTCTGACCCAATAGTCGTTTAGGTCGATGGCTCCGCGCTCATAGTCCGCGTCGAAGGTGCCGCAGTCCAGATTGAAACGCCACACCTGGCGCTTTTCTTTCAAGTCCTCGGCCAGCGTGCAAGCCAGCTCGCGTGTCACGGCTCCCGCCTGATTCTCGGTAAACCAGTTACGCTTGAAGAGGAACAACTCCAGCGGCTTGATGTTATGATGAAAACGCCCGTTACCGTTGGTGTAGTATTCCGTCAGTTCCTTGTCAAGTGCCGCAAAACTCGTTTCTACACTCACGCCGTCGTACTCGCAGCCGTGCTTCACTTCCGCGATCCATTCCTTCACGCGGCCCTTGCCGTCCTCCACGTACTTGATATAATATACATTGAAGATGTCGCCCTTTTTCATTCGCTTAAACCAAGGCAGCTTGCAGCGGTTGAAATACTTTGTACCTATCACTTCGCAATAGTGATACATACCCTTCAGGCTCTCTTCCTGTCTCTCTCTGATGATAATATTCTTTGTTGCCATAATCTTTAATTTTTGGGGTGTTAAAAATTCGTGATGTTGTCTATAACGTATATATAAAGGTGATTATATCCAGCTCTCCGTGCGGTTCCCATCGTTCAGCCATTGCCATACGTCGGTGTAGCGGTTGCGGATATTGGCGTTCTCGTTGAAGTGGTTCAGGATGTGGAGAAATGCCTTCTCCATCGTGAAGTATCGTCTGCCCCATGTTGCGGGGTGCTCTGGCTCGTGACCCTCGAAGGTAATTTGTCGGCCTGTCAGACGGTAGGCAAAGGGCGCGTAGTCTTCGCTCTCGCGTGTCAGTGTTACCTCCCATGCGCTGTTGCAGTTGCGGAAAAGGAATTGGAAGGTTACTTTGTCGCCTGGCTTCCATGTCGATTCAGTGCCCAGCGTGTAGGCCACAAAAGCCTTTGTCATGCTCTTAACCTGTGCGGCGGTTGTCCCGTTGTTGTTTGTCTTCATAACTTTAATTTTTTGGGTGTTTATAATTTGATGTATGATGTATAATGTATGATGTATGATGTTATGCCCAGCTGATTTGTGAAAGCTGTTCGGGGCAATACGCCTTGATGAGTGCCAGGAACTGCCCGCGCTCCTGTGGGTTGCTCAGAAAACCAGTCGAACGGTCGTCGCGGGTGCGGAAATACGATACATGGTCGCAGTCGGTGCCCATCATATAATCAGCTGCCATTTCCTCTTCCTCGTCGTCGTCGGGGTCGCTGTCCTCGTCGTAGGCTTTCAAGCCCTCGAACACATCCAGCATTACTGTCTTACTCTCGTCAACGTCGCTTTCGTAGTCGTCGGCGTCGCCTATGCCGTCGGCCACTGTCTCAGCAAAGAAGAAAGTCAGCGGCTCTTCAGTCTTGTTCTCGATAATGCCCACAAAGTCGTAATCGTGGCCGGTAGTATAGAGGCGGAAATCCTCGTTTTCAAATATCTGTTTCATAATGATTATAATTTAAATGTGATACTAATTTCTAATAATCTCTGTAACGTATAACGTAGGGGCCTCAGGGTTATTTCTTCAGCTGCTTTTCTTCTTTTTTGTTTGCCCAGCGGCAAGGCGTGCAGCCGTTCTGCCCCTCGGCCTCTTTGATGTAGCCGGCCTGAAGTAAGCGGTCGTATTCCTCTGTGATGTACTGAAGCAAAGGGGTACGCATGTTGTAAGCGGCCCAGCCGTGGCCGTTCAGATCGGCGCGGTAATTTACGATACAGATACGCCGGCGCACGCAGTCTTGGGCTTGCCACTTATCTTTATACAGATTACTACGTTTGGTAGTAATTACTTCTTTCCAGATAGCGTCCAGGCCGTTGGGATAGGTGTCGCGATAAAGCTGCTTTTCGTCGCTTTCCGATGTGGTAACGATGATATCGCCGTAGTTATCAGTATTTGAGTATTTGCACGCTTTCAGGCCCTTAATTTTGGCCTCCAGCTGCTCTATATCGGCTGGGTTAACACGTCCGCTGATGTCCTGGGGATGACAGTAAAGATACTGTGTGCCCTTAATCATTTGCGGGCAATCGCCCACACCGTATTTCTCGTTTTTCAGCGTCCAGCCCTCAGCTTTAAGCATTTCCACAACCTCGTTGTAAAATGCTGTTCTGGCACGTTTGCTTGCTTCGTTTGCCTCCTGTGTGTAGTTATATAGGTTAGCTGTATAGGCGTGCACGTCGATACGGAAATGTACGTCGGCCAACACCTCGCGCCCGTGTCCGTTCTGCTGCTTTACCT